>TARA_R100001440_G_scaffold18891_1_pt1 | contig 17277 bp, 18 predicted proteins | sample TARA_R100001440 | Tara Oceans TARA_R100001440 (sample SAMEA2622112) | marine metagenome | biome: marine biome (ENVO:00000447); feature: surface water layer (ENVO:00002042); material: "saline water (ENVO:00002010), including plankton (ENVO:xxxxxxxx)" | depth 5 m
ATGGTCAAAGCACTCTTTAGCTTTTAATAATATATCACCTACTGTACTTTTAAATTCTATATCCTTGTAAAGCTCATCATGGCTATGCCAACCTCCTATATTGGATCTAGGCATGCCTTTCTCATCTTTAGCTTTTATTTCGTATAGTCTTTCCACTAAATGACCGTGGCCCATAACCTCTGTCATCATGACTGGTGTAATAAATAATGATTGTAAATTCATAGTATTCGTTTCTAAAGTTGACCTTTTGTAACCTCCATAAAACTTACAATTATATGAACTTGATTAGCAGCATTTGCCTGTGCTTTTAATACATCTGATTCTTGTAGTACAAGAGGCTGAGATAGTAATTCTGTTGTAGTATTAGTTGCCACACTTTTTGCTTTAAATAATTCAAATGTTGAGGATGATCTTAACACTTCTAAATCTACAAGTGTTGTATTTCCTGAATCATTACAAACTAAAATAGATTTCACTACATCAGTTGTAGGAGGCACGGGTGGTGATGCACCAGGATTAGCTGTAGGTACTGTTAATATTGTTGTTAGATCTGTATTTGTAAGATCAACCATTGCGCTTTTAAATGTATTAGCCAAGGAAAAATGTCTCCGACTCTGTTTCTTCTCTTATATCTTGTTGAAAGTTTGTATTAAGTAAGAAAACTATTTGTTCTAATAATCTAATCATTTGATCAAACTGACTAGCATCATACTCCTCTGTAGCATTTGGTAATCTAGTTATATTTATTTTAGCCATTATCTTCTACCGTCTGGTCTTATTTCTAATTTTTGTGAACCAAGTCTCCAAGGTGTATCATCTACTGTATTAGTTGAATACCGTATTTTGACTGCTCTTCCTCTACCTCTAACACTAATTTTTTCTGTTGTGCTAGTAATCGACCCACTCGTTTGCACATTTGATGCTGATTGAGGATATTGTTCTAAAGTTAGTCTAGCTGTCATAGTGTTTGCAAGATTATCAAAATCAGGAACTAATTTACTAACCGACATAAGTTGATCTCCATCCGCTATCTCTACAGACCCAGTTTCTAAAAACGCTGTAATAGCTGTGCCATCTGCTTGATTATTACCAGACTCGTGTTCAAATATTGAAGAAGCACCAGCAGTTAAACCTAGTATGTTTGTGGCGTTTGCTGTTGCAGACGCATTATACTCTGTTGCTATTGGTTTTTCATACACATAAGCACCTAACCAAGTAGTTCTCGCAAGATTTATTGTATACCAAGTTCCTTCTAAATAGTTATAAGCAACAGCTCTATCTATTTGTGTAGCATTAGCTGAAGGATAATACCAAATTATTTCATTAAACGCTGTATTTAAACCAACAGCAATGTCATTTTTATTTGTGTAACTTAAATCATCAAATACATAATCTTGTACTGAACAGGGCATTTTTTTAACAACTCCATCAAAAAGATAAAATGCATTGTCTGACATCCAATAAGCAACTCCATTTACTTCTATGGCTGCGTGCTGTGCTATTAACCCTGCGTTAGCACCAAGTTGTCTAAGACCAAATGTAAAAGGTGTGCCGACAAATTGAATACCGTGTAATGATGTATCTGTCCATACAAGTATTTGACCTGTTGATTTAACTGCACCAACAATTCTAGATCCATCTGTTATTCTTAAAGATCCTGCTTCATTTGTGGCAACAGGCGTATAGTCTGTTGCATCTTCTCTATCTGAAAATCTAAATAATAAATCATCTTGTGTGGCTGTATTACCAATAGTAGTTTCAGTTCCAAATATCAACAAATGTCTTGTATCCGTAGAAACAATGCTAAATCTAGATGCTGTCGGAGCATTTGATAAAGCTGTTGCTCTTGCAGCTAAGCCTCCAGATGTATCCCATATAAACGTTCCACCATCTAATACAGTTGCTATTAAGTCTTCTCCAAAATTATCTAAAGACCAGTTTCTACCTGCTACTACAACATTAGATGAAGATCTAGGTGTATCCCAAGTGCTTGCACTCCATGTTTCAGTGCCCCAACCATATCCGTATGTAGAGGATGTTGGTCCAGGGTTTATTTGATAAGAAGCATCAACTGATCCACCTCCTGCAGCTGTGGTGCCTGATGCATTTGTACCCGTATTTATTGTATAAGTATTAGAGCTTGGAACTGTTAAGATTTCAAATTCATTATTAAAATCAATACCATCAACTACATTTGTAGCAGAACCGTTGTCAAAGGTAACAAACGCCCCTACTTCAGCGCCATGAGAAGCATCAGTTACAGTTACAGTAGCTGAACCACTTGAGGTTGCAAAAGGATTTGTTAAACTGTCTGTAACTCTTATGGGTGTAATGTCATAAACTTTTCCTTCAGAGAAAATATATAGTTTTCTATCTGTGCCTAACCCCAAATATCTTGTCCCATCTAGACCAATCCAAGAATGAGTATCTCTTACAACTCCGACCACTGTTACATTTGGGTTTGGAAGATTTGTCCATCCACCCCATCTTTCAGGTTTGCCATAGTGAAATCTAACAAAATCAGAATCTATATACTTACGCTCATCTCCTGCAGAATAAGCTGTGTCTTGCTTGTCTATGCCAGGACGAAACTTTAAATCAACTAATTGCATAATGGTATTTTAACCTATAACTTGAAAAATCTAAAGTGTATTATTGTACTTACACTGAAAAGCTATAGATATTCGTGCTATTGGACATATTCTACTTATGGTAACTCCTCTGTGAGGTAGATAGGATTCAAATAAACAAGCTCTATTTGGCACTGGAAAAGACCCTGCGGTTATCATAGTTCTTGAAGTATCAAATACCACTAATTCTCCTCCGTAATTTTCTTGCCAAGATTCGTTTAAAAAATAAACTATTGTCATATCTTTTGAAAAAGCTGACTCACTATCTTTATGAATTGTTTGATCTGTCAAAGGAAGCCCAAGATTCAAATGTATTCTCCATAATTCATTTTTGTAGTTTTTCTCCATTTCTAATTTTTTATTAATTTCTAACCAAAGATTATAAAGAATGTTCGACTCATTAAATCTATTTTCCGATAATAATTTATTAACTTCATTATTATAATCGGTTGCACCTAAACCTGAGTTTGTGTCGTGTACACTTGAATAGTTGTTTAAACCCCAAATAGATTTTTGAAAATGCTTACTGGCTAAATCAAATATTGGTTTAGAGGCCACGTTATCTACAACTTTAACAAAACTCATTTTTTAAATTGTGTAGATACATTGCCTTTAAATGCATAATTACCATAATGTGTCATACCGCTCAAGATATCTGCATATATTTTACCGCCCATTTTTTGCCACAAACGACAAAAAGCATAGTCTTCTGATAAATATCTTTTAGTCTCTGGTTCAATCATGGTGTCAAAAAAAGTGTAATTCCAATCAGATGTTTTGTGATATTCAAATTCTTTGTCATGAGATTGATTAATATGTTGATCAGGCACAAACTTTAACTCTGGATATGCCTCTGCCATTCTTACAAAAACTTCTCTTTTAATTAACATAAAGCCAGTAGGACCATCCATGACCTCTATGAAACCTTTTTCTAAGAGTATATTATTTGGGTCTCTTACATTTAAATTATATTGTAATGAAGCTGCAAGTAATTCATCTTCAGAAATATCTGGCTTTTCTTTGATTCTTTTTTTTACTTTTATCCAATCAATAGTTTTTCTAGGATATATTCCTGTTACAACATCTTTGTCATAATCAAGCATTTTTATTACTGCTTCTGGATTAAAAGCTAAATCAGAATCAATAAACAATAAATGCGTGTAATCACCATCCATAAATAATTGAACTAAAGTATTTCTTGCTCTAGTTATTAATGACTCATTTCCAATAGTTCCAAATTGTAATTCTATCTTTTTTGATGCAGCTAAGGCTACTAATTGCATACAACTTTTAAAATAATCTGCTGTAATCATGCCTCCATAACACGGAGTCCCTATAAAAATTTTATTGTGTTGCATACTCTACCTTTAAATATTCTATTTTTCTAACCCACCCTCTTGGTATGGCTATCGCACCACCACCGTGGTTGTCGTCCTTGTCTACACACCATGACCTCATAATTACAATCTTATCGTCATTATTTACTACCATGTATCCAACTTCTTGACACACGGCCAAAGGCGCATTTAAAATTTCTTTTATGTGTAACCAACCTGTTTCCATGTCTTTTGCATCAAGCCATGTAATTCTAACCATTGGAAATAATTTAGTCATTGATCGAAATATTAAAACTAATGCTTATTCTTGGCTGTTTAGAATTATTTTTTGTTACAAGGTGAGTACAATTTGAATCAAATAATATAAGTTTATTTTTAATTGGTTTTATAACTATGATGGAACTATTTTGAAGGTGAAAAGATATTTTGTTATTAATGTCATAATTAAGGTTTTGTAAAACTAAATCACCTGAATTTTCTGGTACTTGTAAATAAAACACGCCAGACAAATCATCTTGATGTTTATGAGGCCAATTGATATCATTTTCATAATTAATATTAGCCCAAAATTTTTTTATAGTAAGATCAGTAAATTTGAAATTTTCAATGCTATTACAAAATTCAATACACTTATCATTTAATTTTTGAATGAACGGTAAAAACGTTCCGCTTTGGGGTAGGCCTGAGCTTTGCCAACCAAAAGAATGATTTGAAAATTTTTCTCCATCTATATTACCTCTTCTAATCAACTCTATGGTTGCTAATAATTGGGATATGTATTTATCCTTTAAGTCCATCTGTGTTTCTGCATACAGATTTACGGGTATTTTATTTAAGTCCATATTTAAATGTAGCTACCATTCTTAACTCAATACAAGTTCTACTTACCTCTCTAGCTGCATGAGGTATATTTCCATCAAAAATAACAACTCTACCTGGTTTAGGTATAACTGAATTTGTTATATCACCTGAATTATTTATAAAAATTGTTTCGCCTCCGTAGGATAAATCCCACACTTTATTTAAATAAAACATTACAGTTATCCCCCAATCTTTTTCATAGTCAGAATGTATTTCATGATGAGTTCCAAACAAATATCCACTTGCATAATGATACTGTAGCGAATGTGTAGACACTAAAGAAGGGCACGTTTTTTTAAAAAGTTCATCTGATTTTTTAAAAAGTTTAGCTTGAATGGGGTGTTCTTTATTTAAAATTAAATCAAATTTTCTCCAATTTTTTACTCCAACACCTCCAGTAAATTTCCATGCAGTAAAATCTCTAAACTCACCATAAAAAGTGTCGATATCTTTTTCATCAAAAACATTATCTAAAACTTGTATCATTTTTACCAAATTAATGTGTCAAAACCTGATAACCTTAAAGATATTCTCATTTTATGTGGAACATTAAATGCTTTGCCTAAATGTAAATCAGTTGAATCTAACATAACTACTCTACCATGTTTAAAATCTACATTTTTTTTAAGTGTGTCATTATAAAACTCACCACCAATATTTTCTACGTCATTATTTGGGGATAACATAATTATAAATGATGTGCCCTCACCCTTACCATAATCATCTCTGTGAAGTTTTCCGTCCATACCTTTAAATTGTAAGTTAGCATAGATAGTGTGTAAAAAAAGGTGATGTTTACCAAACGATGTTTTAAGATGATTCCAAAGATCTATCAATGTTATGTTCCAATTCATGTCAGGTCCATACTCTATTACGTCAATATTTTTTCGTAAAAAATGTTTAGTGCCAAACAAAATATATGAAGGGTTATCATTATAAGGATAAGATGCACTAGCGGAATTGTTTGCACTCCACAAAACTTTTTGCTTGTAATAATTAGCTAATTCAAAAGCAAATTTTTTATCTATAATCGTGTCAGAGTATTCCATCATTTTTGCACCACAGGTTGAATGTCAGCGCCTTTTGGTATTAATCTTAAATTAAATGATACGGATCTTCTTTCTTCATTTGGTGTTCTGAAAGGATACACCATATGTGTCAACCAAGATGGAAATAAAAATATATCGCCGACCTCTGGTGGGTGTTGTAGTTTGTGTCCACTAAATGTTTTAGGATCACCACACATAAAAAGTATATCACCAACACTTGGATAATGATCTTCAGCTGCTCTTTCTTTATCAATGCTATTTGGCATCTTTGTATAAAATACTCCTGATAAATCACCATCATGCATATGTGCAGGATTAAAGTCTCCAGCCCATTGACTCACGGCCCACATAGATTCAATAACCATCTTATCTATTTTTTCTGGTGCCAGTGTTTCGCTCGCTGGTGGTATGGACAAATATGATTTGACCATTTCACCAATTAAAAAAACTAATTGTTGACCATCGCCATCTATCCATTCTGGTGCTAAACGAACTTCTTGTTTTACATTACCTGCTAAGTTAGGAGACCAATCCCATTGTTTAGCTAATTTAGGGTCACCTAGTATCTCATCACACTTTTTATTTACTACATCGAGTATAAAATTAGGCACCTTACCTTTGACTACCGTGGGTCCAAACGGACGTATAGCGTCAAATTTTAATTTTATTTCTTTTTGCATTTGGAGTTCCTCCATTTATCTATTGTCATATAACAATAATTTGCCTATAAATGAACTATTAATTGGCTTATTTCACAAGCCCTGCCAGCTTGCTAAAACAATCACATAAATTGCAATAGGAGATTATGCTAGGTAAGTTTTTTAAAAAAATTAAAGATGTAGCGTCTGATTTAAGCCCTTTCGCAGGAGTAGCAGCTTCAGCCTTTGGTTTAGGTCCGTTATACTCAACATTGATTGGTGCCGGTGTACCGTTGCTCGCGGGCAAAGGGGGTAGAGAAGCATTAGCCGGAGGTATTGGTGGATATTTTGGAGGTCAAACTTTTGGTAAAAACACTTTAAAGGATGTAATTACAGATGAAGCTATTAGAAAAGCTGCTGGTGAGAGATTTAAACAAGCAGCCATATTTGAAAGTTTAGGTGAAAACAATCCTTTAAGAAATTTACCAGGAGTTCTTGGTGGCAGTGCATTTCTTTATGGTTTAGGAGCTTTTGACACTGATCAAGCTCCAAGTAATTTAATAGAGGATTTTACATACAACCCTGCAGATAACAAATTAATCACTTCAGGTGTATCAGATAAATTTTTAGAGGACGCACAACAAGCTGATAGAATTGGTAACAATCCTGGAGACATTTACGAGTTTTTAAGAAGTGTAGGATTGTTAAACAGCGGTGGTAATACAATGAAGTTTGATGATGGAAAAGGTACTGTTATGGGTATGACTCCAACAGAACTAAGTAGAATGCCAACAACAGAAGAAATTATTGAATCATCAAATAGAATAGCTCAAATGGAAGGGCAACAAGAATACGAAGCATATCTTAAAAGATTGATAGAGGAATCAATTAAAAAGGGAAAACCATCAAGAGATACAATTATTCCTGGCAGAGGTGGTAAAGGTAATTTTGCTACCGGTGGTGGTATTGGTGATTTAATGGAGCCTAGTATGATGGGAGGTCAAATTGGTGGAGACAGAGTAAATCCTATTGGAGGTAGATTAGTTGGCATGGGCGCAGGTAGAGAAGACCTTTTAGAAGGTGAAATAGTAGATCCTAACACTGGACAAACACAAGAGATATTAGTTAGTAATAATGAACACGTAATACCTGAGTATACCTTATTTGCATTAGGTGGAGGAGATACAGAAAAAGGTCAACAGATGATGGATAATTTAAGAGCTGAGACCAAACCAATGGCAAAACAAATGGGTTATGATTTTCAAGGCGCTGAAGATGGTAGCATGAATTACAATCCTGTAATGGCAAAAGAAGGCAAAGACACTGATAGAGTGACTAAATTAATAGGTTTAGATAGAAAATCTCCAGAAGAATTGATTGAAATATTTAATGAAGAAATGAAAAAAAGAGGAAACTTACCTTTACAAAGATATGACCAAGCGCAAGATGGTAGACAAACAGCAATGGCTGGACCAGGTATGAATTTACAAGAAATAATTAAGAAAATGATGGCACAAGGTAAATCTATAGAAGAAATTATGGCAATCATGTCTAAATTAAACATGGGTATGCCAAAACAAAGACCACCAATGGCTTTAGCACAAGATGGCATGGGAACTGAAGAAATTAATGGTTTAAAAAAAATGGGTATGCAAGACGGAACGCAAACGTCTGTACCACATAGAGGTAGTAGCCTATCAAGACTTGAGTATCCTAAAAATTTTAAAGGTAGTTTTTTTGGCGGCGGTGCAAACATGTCCACATACGATGATTTTCAAGATCCAGAAATTTTAGGTCCAGGACGTTCACCCACTATTTTAGAGAGATTAATGAATAAACAAGGGGTTGGATTTGATCCTAAAGGAGTTGTAAAAGATCCTGAAGAGTTTAATACAGCATTCTTAAAATCAGGTTTAGGTAAAATGGTAAGAGATCTAGACCAAGCAAATCAAATAGCGAGTCAAATATAATGTCAACAGAACAAGTAGTAACGTATAGAAAACCACCTTTTATAGAAAAAGCTCAAGCTGATTTAATTGCTGCAATAGAAGATTTTATTGTAAAACAAGCAAATGTAGGATTGCCAGAAAGACAAATTGTTGGGTTATCTGAAACACAAAAAGATGCGATAGAACAATTAAAAAAAGGCATAGGCAGATTTGATCCTAATTTAACAGCAGCTCTTGATGCTATAGAAAAAGGCACAGCTGTTGCGGGGGAAGCTAAACCAGATTTTACAACAAGAGGTCAAGAGTTAGTAGATGATGCTATAAAGACAAGATTTGATCCATCAAAAGCCGTTGACCCTTTCATTAATCAATATGAAAAATTTGTAATAGATGAAATAAATAAGCAGGCAGCACTTTCTGGAAAAAAAATTGACGATGCTGCAACAAAGGTAGGAGCTTTTGGTGGAGATCGAGAAGCTGTCTCAAAAGCATTGGTTGAGGAGGCAAGACTATCTGCTATTGGTAAAACACGTGCTGATACTTTCGATAGAGCATTAAAAGCAGCGCTTGGCACTTTTGGTCAAGAAGAAAGTGAAAAACTTAGAGGTGCTCAATTAGCTCCATATTTCACATCTGCAGACTCAAAAGCACAAGTAGACCAAGCTAAATCATTGCTTGCAGCGGGTCAAGTTGGTGGTGGTTTAGTAAGTTTAGCAAATAAATTAGGATTATCAGACATTTCAGCTTTGCTTGGCGCAGGTAAATTAGAACAATCTGAGGCTGAAAAAGCTGCTGAAATTGAAAGACAAAATATTATGGAAGCTACAGATAGACCTTTATCTTTGTTTGGATTTTTGTCAGACGTTATTAGTGGTTTACCCTCAGATCAAGGTACACAAATAAGACAACAATTTGGTAGTGAAACTTCACCTATACAAACTGCTTTAGGTTTTGGATCTGCGGCTTTGGGGATTCCTGGATTAGTTAAAGATGGTGGTGACATGGGAATGATAGAGAAAGGAATAATGGCGTTGCAACATGGAAGTAAATCCTAATTCAAGTTTATATGATTTTGCTGATGATAATGCAGCATTTTTAAACAGTCCTGTTTTGATGACTGATCTAATAAATATTAGAGACAATTATCAAACCATGGATTTAGGTCAACTTAAACAAGCTTATTCAAGATTGACTACAGATTTAGCTAATCTAACAGGCGCAGGTGAATTAGAAAAAGAAGTAAGAGCTCAAATATCTATACAGCAAGGTACTTTGTTTGATGCTAATAATACTGGTGCAGTAACAAATGACACTAGTTATGACAACACACAAGAATCAATAAAAGAAACTGATACAACAAAAGTAAATTCAAATCTTTCTACTTATACAGATTTTGCTCCTGATACTGGCACAGCAAAAGCTGATACAAATGAAGTTTTATACAATCTTAATGATGATGTACAAAAAGCATTTTATGATGAAGAAATAAATAAAACAGGAACAACTATTTCTGAAGCTGAATTTAATTCTAGGTTTACTGGTAATGAGATAAGTCAAAACCTTACAGATGCCTCTGTTGCAAATATTGCATCGTCTACATTTAATAATGCAGCTATGAATGCTGCTAATGTTGGATTTAATAATTTAAAAAAAATGGAAGGTGGCATGACACCTGAAGAAAAGAAGGCAAGGACACAAACATTAATTGATGAATTAAAAGATACAATAGGTTTTAAAGAAGGCGTAGATCCAAACTTATTATTTATAAAGTTTGGTATAGATGTTTTAAATGCAAGAACTACAAAGAAAAAACCATTACCACAAGTTTTTGATTTGTTTGCACAAGCATTAGCGCCCACAGCTAATTTTTATTTTCAAGAAGCTGCAAAGAAAAAACAAGACCTAAAAGAATTAGGATTAACAGCATTTAGTTTAGTAAAAGAAGAGGATGATAGAGCAAAAAGAATGTATGAACCTACAGGTAATTTAACGGCAGTCCAATTGGTAGATTATAATGACGAAGGTGCTATTACAGGTCAATTAGATTTTTTTAAAAATTCTTCAGTGCCAGCTGAAATTGAATTTTATTCTAATTTAAAATATCCAAGTACCATTGGAGGCGTTCCTGTTCCTGAAAATTTAGTTGGCAAGAACATGTTTACGATAACTGCTCCTGGTATGGCCACAGATCAACCGCAAAGTAGTGGGATATTAGGTGGTGACGATAAAGCCATAGCACAAAAAGAAGAAGAAACTAAATTTTTAGAACAAGGTCTTAACGCAGTTTTGACAGCTCATGACATTGGTAGATTAAATGAAATGCATGACAAAGCAGTTTTTGGTTCAGTTTATGAAGCGAACATGTTTATGAAAACTTTAAGAGGTATTCTTTCAGATTATACTGGTGAGATACAAAATCTTTTAGGATTTAGCGATTTTGACTCATCAAAAATAAATGAAAACATGTCTACATTACAAAAACAAATAACCACTGTTAATCAATTAGGTTATAATATAAATGAACAAGCCATAGTTAATGATATTGATGGATCATTCAAAAATATTGTTCAAACAATAAATGCATCAGAAATGACAGCTGGAGACAAGCAAGAGGCTTTATCAAATGTTACAAGTTATTACACGGATGTAAAACAAAATATTCTTGATAAAAATTTAGATTTAATAAATATTTTAGAAGCACAAAGTACGTTTGCTTTTGCAAGATATCTTCAAGGATCAAACAGACTTTTAAAAGACGTTATCGCAGAGTCAAGAAAAGTTGTGCAATTAGGTGGATTGAACAACAACCATCGAAAAACAATGAATAGGTTAGAAGGATTAGTAAATTTTTATGTTAACAACTACAATGCAACCATAAGACCTTTTCATAATGCCGATGATTTTGAAAAATTTAAAAAAACAGTAGTCATTGGTAAAGATGGAAAAATAACTGTTGTAGGTGGTGAATATGGTGGAGTGCAAGAAGGTGCTGCATTTGGAACAATACAAAATGGCATCAATACTAATCAAAACACTCTTGATTATCTTGATGAAAAATTTGGTGAAGGTTTTACGGAGCAATATAATTTAAGATGATGTTACAAATAGCAGAATTAGCACAAATAAGAATAAATCGTCTAAACGAGACAGGTGAAAAATTACCTCAAGCACAAGACGGCTTACCTACTAATATGCTACCACCTGGTAGTGACTTACCCACATTTCTAGGATTTAAACAAGCAGCTGAAGAGGCAACTGGAACAACAAGATATGATCCAAAAAAACATAAAATGACTCCAGATAAGTTTAGAGCAGGTGTAGCAGAAATTACAAAAAAAGGTATAGCTGATGGTTTATCGCAAGCAGAAATAATTAAATCTATAGATAGTTTTCAAGGTCTAGCTGGTTACACTGACAGAGAATTAAATCCAAGATTAATTGAAGGCGATGATGTTAAACTAGATAATTATAACACGCAAATGGTAAATCCTTTTCCTGCGTTAAAATTAATATTAGGTTTAGGAGGATCACTTGGCGGTACTTTAGGTGGTGCTAAATTAGGAGCAAGGTTGGGATTATTTGGAGGACCAGCAGGTGCTGTAGCAGGATCTATCGTCGGTGGAACACTCGGTTACCTTTCAGGATTAGTAGGATATGAAAAATTATTAGATAATCTTAATGAAAAAAAGATGTTGTATACCCCAACATATAACGAAATAGGTGAGTTTCTTGGATATGAACAAGGTATTTCAAGACCAGATACTGAAACATTTAAAGAATATTTACAACATGAAGCAAAGATAGATTTAGCATTTGGTGCAGGTTTTGGTTTTTTCAGACCAGCAGTAAACTTGTTAAGACCAATAGGTAGGAGATATGTGCTTGGTGTCGGTGCTAAAGAAACTAAAGAAGCAAAAGAGATACAAAGATTGACAGGTATTACTCCATCAGTATTCGATGTTTCCAGATATAAATTAATAAGAGCTATACCTAACGCACTAGGTAGAATGCCTATTTATGGTGCTGGTGTACAAAGAGCTTTTGAGGAAACTCAAACTCAATTTATCAAAGCTGCTAAAAATATTTTTATGGACGGACCAACTTACAATTTAGCTAGTTTAGGTATAGATTTGTCAAAAGTTCGAGATAGTGTTTCAAAAACAATAGTGGGTAATGTTAATAAAAAATATACAAATTTTTTTAATGCGATTGGCAATAAACAAATGATTGACTATTCTGATGTTATTAACGAAGCAAAAAAACAAAAAGCTTTTATTGATGAGCTAACATTGGGATCACCTAATTCTCCTATATTACAGAGTGAAATGTATAAATCATTGCAAAATTTAGCAACACTGCAAACAAATATGGCTACGGGTGCTGCATGGAAAGTTAATAGATCTTTAGTTAATGATCAAGTTTATCAATATGGTATTAAGCCTAGAGCAGGTGACATACCTGAGTTACGTGATGCTTTATTTGAAGTTTCTAAAAAAATGGAAAAGGCTTTAGGTAAACATGCGAAGAATATTGATAATGGTGATGAAATAATGAGATTGTTGAATGTAGCTGATCAAGCTTATACGGATATGGTAACTTTATTTGCATCGCCATCTGCAAAAGCTTTAGGCGCAGACTCCAAGTTTGCTTTTCAAGCATTAATTAAAACTCCAGGTAATGTCGAGAGTGATCGTTTGTTTAATGTCGTATTTCAAGATTTCAAAAGCCCAAAAGCAGTTGAAGCAATGCGAAGATTAATGGGTGACGAGATGTTTGCTAAAGGTGTTAAAGCAAAATTACTTGGTGCATTTGAAGATAGTTTTTCTTTTACAAAAGGTGAAAAGCCAGGAATTCTTGATTTTGATATAAAAGCTTTTGAAAATTTTGATAATTTAACTTTTAACGCAACAAAATTTAAAAGAATATTGGGTTTAGATGAAATAGGTAAATCTCTAGAAACAAGAGGCACAGCGTTATCAGAGGCTCTGTCGATAGCCGGTAAAAAAATTAAATTACCTGACTCTAATAAATTACTTGCTTTTGCAAATGCGGCAGAAGTTTTTTTTAATGGTAAAAACTTAAACGTGTCACAGTATCTTGCAAGAAGAACAATGTTAGGTGGATCAAAAGCATTTACAACTGCAATACTACCAATAGCAGGAGCAAGCTTTGCTGGTGCTATAACTCCAGGAATAGGTTTAACACTACTTGGAATATTGATAGCAAGGAAACTTGGTTATCTTTTAGCATCACCAATGGCACTTGATAGTGCAACGAAAGCAATGAATGCTAGTGCAAAAGCAGCGTTAAACCCATTAAAAATGCCAACATTTAAAGGTCCTTTCTTAGGTAAAGGTGGTATTACTGGATACAACACAGTAGAAGCGGCATTGCCTATTAGTGAAAGATACGCTTTAGAAACAATCGAAACATTATACAAACAATTTCCTGAACTACCTGGCGAGTTAGATAACGAATTCAATGCTATACAAGCAAGAACAGATGGTAACGATATGACTGCATCTGAATTTTATTTAAAATCACAAGAAAGTTTAAATAATCTTGGCACTATGTCTGCTGTAGATGAATTCTTAAATCAAAAGTATGATAATAGAGGCGTCATTAGACCAACTATTTTTGGTTCAGGCACTGATCAAGCAGAGCAACCAGCAGCTGTAAACCCAGCATCAACGATTATTGAAGAGCAAAAAACTGCAGATCAACCTATTAATGTAGCTACGAATGTTCCAGCAGGTGCTGGTAATCCAGTTGGTAACATAAATCAATCTTCAAGATTAGCCTTGCTAGATGATGATCCATTAGGTAAAGCTATTGCCATGAGAGGACAATCGTAATGCCACACGTACAAGGACATGGAGGGGATTTTGGAGCTCAATATTCTCGACAAATAGCAGACACTGCTTCAAAAATAGGTGGCTTGGAAAACACTAAAACTTTTCAACAAATAGTTAATGAAGCAGCAAACCAGCAATTACAAAATATACAAGATCAACAAGGTCAACCAGGTTTTGAAACTACACTTTTAGATGATCAAGGCAAAGGACAAATAACTGCAGACTTCGGAAAACGTAAGGGTAAATTTAACGACATAAGAGATAAACTTAATACACAAGGATATGGAGCTCTTAATGAAGCAGAAAAATCAATAGCTAATTTTTATCTTGGTATATCTGGAGGTAAGGGTTCTGTTCCAACAAACTTTGAAAAAGCAATTGATGATTTTATAAAATTTCAACCAGGAGGAGCTGAGGCATATAAAGCTGATCAAGGTTTGTTAGGTGCATTTAATGTTGCTATGACAACTTTACCTGAAGCGATAGCTGAGAAAACTTTATTTGGTAACATTGTATCAGGAGCACTTAATAAAGGTAGGGATGTAGCTGACTTTGCTGGTGGTTTGTTTCCTGGAGCAGGTGCAACGTTTCAAGGCATAGGTGAGGATTTTGCAACAGCGCCAGCTGGTATACAAGAAGATTTTACTACTATGTTAGGTATAAACAAAGATGACAATCCTGTGAAAAGTGTACTTAGAGAAGAACTAGATATAAAAAAGAATACCTCTAATGATATTTCCCCCGACACTTTTATGAAAGCCGAGGACCGTAATCCTGGTATAGCTAATTTAAATGTATCACAAGGCACCCCTGTTTCAGAAGCATTTTTTAGTGAACCTACAGTTGACGAATTTTTAAGAAGAAACAATCAATTTACAGAAAAAACACCCATAAAGGAAATAGCAATGCGTTCTGGAAATGCTTTTGATCCAAATAACCCAGGACAAATGGCTAATTTTATTAGAGACAACTCAGGATACTTTGACAGAGTAATTAAACAACTAGGTTTAATGGGTAGATAATGTTGTCAACAAGAGATTGGATTTGGGTTATCGTTATAGCTGCAGGTATAGCTAGCACTTATGGTATGCTCGCGAACCGTGTAACAGCATTAGAGTCTAAGATAAAAGATCTAGACATGTTGCGTATTGATTCACGATTAAGCGTAATAGAAATTCAAGTTAAAGAAATAAATGAAAAACTAGATAAATTATTGGATTAGGTATTTTTTCCTATATCCTCTATGCACTGCACTTTAAACGTAAAATATTTATTCATCTCAAATTTCGTAAATTGTTTGCCAAAATTTTTACATTTTTCTAATTCAAAAAATGTATCCTGCAGTACCATTTGATTACCCGTGTACACCCACTCCGTTCCATTGAAGCCCCATAAACTTACAACTATTAAAAAAACTTTAGTCATTCTTGTAGAAGTAGCACTTTCCAGTCTCACTGACCATTAATAATTTTACGCCCATCTTTTTTTGAGCGTCAGAAAGGGTTCTTTTTATTTTATATCCTGCGTGCGTGCCCGATTGTCGTACACTTTCGCTTTTTACGTCAATCTTTAATATTTCTCCTTCATCATTTAAAGCTATCAAATCGCACGGACCAAGAGTGCTAACATTATCAAAAACATAGTATTCCTGAGCCGTTAACCACTCAATGGCCCTTAAATGATTTAGAAATCCTTTTTTATGTTTTTTATCAATCACTTGCTTCTCCCCAATTAAGCCCTTCATTTACGTCTACCTTACTAGGAACGTTAAGCTTAACTGAGGATTGCATAATCTCTATGATTTTTGCCTTTTGTTTATCGTCCTCAACAGAAAAATCCAACTCATCATGGATTTGTATCAAGGGGAATAATCCTTCAGATGCTAGATCAACCATTGATTTTTTTGTTTGATCTGCCGCTGACCCTTGAATAAGTCTGTTGAGGGCTCTAAACGTACCCGCACGTTGTATTTTATGTAGTCCAGTGCCGTATTCTCTTTCTGCGTCTTCTTTTGGAAGAGGTCTAAAAACACCCCATTCTGTTGGAACCCACAGATTAAAACGACATTTTCTACCTAATAATGTACGAATAAATCCGTTCTTCTCTGCTTTTTGTGTAGCTATATCTATAAGAGCCTTAATAAATGGCACTCTACTATGGTATTTATTAAATAATGATTTTGCATCACCAATATCCATATTAAGCTCACCAGCAAGTTTTTTTATGCCCATGCCATATGACAGCCCTAAATTAATAGTTTTTGCACTCTTCCTATCAATTTCGGCCATATCAGCTATTTGCTGATGAAAGTCTGTGCTGGGATCATTATACGCTTCAACTACATCTCTAACACCAGGTAACTCTTGTTTGTTTCTTCTCACATCAAAAGCAAAATGAGTCATAATCCTAGGTTCTTGTTGAGAATAATCAAATGTACCCCACTTCTGACCTTCCTCTGGCAAAAATAACGTCCTAATAATATTCTTAACTTCTTTATTTCTTGCAGGCATTTGTTGTAAATTTGGATTTTGCATGGATATTCTGCCTGATACTGTGCCACCCATGTCATTGCGCAACTGATTAATAGAAGCGTGTATTCTACCATTGTGTGCGTGTTTTTTTATTGTTTCAACAAATGTGGTTCTAGCTTTGTTTATCTCTCTCAGCTGTACTACATTCTTTGCTAAATCAGATTCATGATTAGATAAAAAATCTTTGTCAAATTTAGGAGCTTTAGATTTTTCCGTCCTGTCATATTTTATGTCCTTGGCATCAAAAGCTCTAGCTATAGATCTTGCATTAAAAGGATCTATTGCAACTCCTGTATCTTTTAATATTGTGTTTAATATTTTTTGTTCTCTCTTAATTAAATCTTTCTCTGTGCTGTCTGCTTTTTCTAAATCTACCCTAACCCCTTTTTGTATCATCTTAAATATTGTAGGAAACAATTTCATTTCT
>TARA_R100001440_G_scaffold75279_1_pt1 | contig 17175 bp, 22 predicted proteins | sample TARA_R100001440 | Tara Oceans TARA_R100001440 (sample SAMEA2622112) | marine metagenome | biome: marine biome (ENVO:00000447); feature: surface water layer (ENVO:00002042); material: "saline water (ENVO:00002010), including plankton (ENVO:xxxxxxxx)" | depth 5 m
GAAATGAAAAAAGAAATAGAATACATTGGTCGTAGCAAGATTGCTATACCAACAAAAAAGAATGAACAAGAAATATTGAAGATGCAGTCGTATGGGTCACACTATACTTGGCGTAGTCAAAGCAACTACTACAACTTGTATAGTAGTAGAAAGCCTAGATACTTCCTTGGCTTCCATCACACACCATCAGGTGTGCTTTTGGGCTTCAAGGCTAGTCGTGATGCTAACCCTATCAAAGAGCGACTATACTCTAATGGTAACTTGGTGGTATCAGGTGCATGGAAAGCGTTACCCGTAAATGAAGAACTTGACCAACATAAGTATCTTACCAAAATGCTTGCGCTCATGGATTCGATGGATAGTGACCGCATGAATTGGAATGTAGTGTCTATGCACTTCAAAGACCAACATTTGGATAGTTACAAAAGCCTATACTTGTATGACGGTAATGGTTACTTCATCAAGCAAGACCTAAGTTATTTCTTTGATGTAGGCGACATACTACAAGTTGGATTCAAGAATATGCCGAAAGACGGTATATACAAATACGAAAGTGAGAAAACAAAACAGATAGAAAAAGAAAACAAAATGAAGGAGATGATAATATGAGTGGAGAATGGCAAGGTTGGCAAAGTTGGAACAGATACAAAGAAGCAGGTATAGTGGAGAACGCTGTAGATTTCAGCGAAGAAGCGATTATCGTAGACCACGCAGTAGGTAGGACAAAAGATGCTATTGGCAAATGTTGGCCTATGGATGCTGCTGTAGCATACACATTGATGAAAGGTGGGCCTGATGCTGCTCTTACATGGAGTGACATGGTTAACACATACACTCGTGCTGCTGCTGTCATGATGACAGGTAAGGTTGGGTTTGGTGTAGTGCCTACTCCTGATACACCTTCTTGTGGTCATGATGAGGTAGAGGGTTACACTGTTGAACTTGGTGAGCCAAAGATATCAAGTGCAGGTGCTTTATACCTAGCGTCATCGTATGGTTACAGAACACTCGGTCAATGGTTGGATGACCTTGACCCACTTCACTATGAAGCACATGACCTCGATGCTATCAAGAAGAAGTATACAGGTATCAGGATGAATAAGAACATGGACTTACCTGCTAGACTGTTAGTTACAGATGAGTGGTTCTCCGAATTACTCGCCTTGCTTGTTGATGCTTTCAATCGTGGTGATGATGAGTTTGATACTCCTAAAGAGTTGACACCTCTACTCATTTCAGCAACAACCAACATGATAAGGTCAAGAAGCAAGACCTACGGTGAATGTAAGTGGAAGGGTAGTGACAAAGTTTGCTTGCACCACGACAGACCTACATCCCGCATTTGGTCTATGATTAGAAAAGACGGTAAAGAAGCAGGTATGTCCGGTTACCACAGTGCGTGGTATAGAACTCCATGTGGTAGCGGAGACAACTACAATCAATGGAACTTCACTAATGTTACCATAGCGCCAAAGAATGTGGTTGCATGGGATACTATGCGTCGTGGTATGGCTCAGGCTATCCCTGAAGATAAAGTCATTGGATACATCCGTGAGTCGTTGACTCGTATGCTCAAGCGTAATGACAACATCGTATCAAAGACTGGTCGTGGTAAGAATTCTATTCACAAATGGTCAGACTGGGGTTGGCTCGCTGAAATGAGTGCTTATGTCAAGAACACAAGCAGCAAGAACCGTAAAGCAGGTGATGTCGAGAATGGTTGGGTGTATACCAAAGTTCGTGCTCGTAAATCCTTTGGTCACGAAATTGCTGACTTCGTATGGAAACCAAAAGATACTATCAAAGACTTTGTTGTAGGTAGGCAAGAGCCTTCTGACTACTACACATCAGGTATCATGCAGAACCTGCGCTTCCCTACTAAGGAATCGTGTAAGCAATTCATGGAAGCATTATCAGCAGCACACATTGATGCAGGTGGTCATTATGCAAATCGTGAGCATGATGGTCTTGAGAAGAATGAAAAGGGTAAGTGGAGTATACGCTCTATTGAAATCACTATGACTATGCATGGTCGTATTGACCCTGATGATTACTTATCTCCTCAAGAAGTTGTCACTATGTGGCGACACGCTGCTCCTGCCGTTCTCGCTGAGCACAAAGCCAACTTCGAGAGACACCCTCAATACACTGTCACACAAGCCCCACCTACCACTACCGAGGGAGCGACGAATGGTTGATGATAAGTTTCTCAATGAGTCACTAAAACCCTCGGCCATCACTCCTGATGGGTATTGGATGCTACCGGATGGTCACACCTGTGACCTCCGGCATGTTCAATTAGAACTTCCCGATGGGAGGGGTAAGGAGTGGGTTGTCGGAGTAGCACTATCAGCAGAAGGTGTCTACGATGTTTGCCCTGAGTGTAGGAAGAAGATGGATGATTCAATGATATTGATTATGGAGAATTACCATTACCTAGTTGCTCGATGTTGTGACAAACTACTATTGTATGAAAACCAAAAATTGAATGTAAGGAAGATGAGATAGATGACAGAAGAATTTGAACCGGAACTGAAAGTATGGGCTTTAGAACACTTTAACCAAATGGCTATACAAGCCGTGTGGCGACCCGAAGGCACAGGTTGTAGATACAGAAAGACGGATGAGCAAACGCTAACACTTGAACAGCGACAAGACCATCCTGATGCTGAACTACAACATGAGAGAATAACTCAACTGTTTGCGTCGGTCAACATTAGTATGATAGATGATAACCCTATGATAACAAGTGCTGCTTTATCAGCAGAAGAAGCATTTAGACAGGAGATGCAAGAGCGACAAGCGATAGCGGCATCATGGACTAATGAGTGTGGAGAGCCGCTTGCATCACTACCGCTTGAGTTGGCAGAACCCGTATACTTAGGTGATAGAGAAGTCCTACTAGATGATGGAGAGACTGCTACAGTGGAGGACTGGGGTGTATCCGTTCCTTCTGTTGGTTGTGGTGATGGGTTTGTTGTAATGAATCCTGATGACTATAACTTACTAGCAGGTGATGCTTTGTTCATGAGATACAAGTCGGATGAAGATACATACCTAGTTGCCATGACTAGACAAGAGATGTTCAATATGACCAAGACCGATGAGTTAGGTGTTCTTGTGGGTAGTGAATGTCCTGATACTGGCGTTAAAGTTCCACCTTGGATGTGGGGCACATACTGTAAGAGAGTTAAGGCTGAGCACTATTTCTTAAAGTCAGTAGAAGGTGAGGAAGAGTGAGGCTCGCCCCTAACCCCCTAATAGGCACTAAGTGGACTAACAAATACACTAAGAAACATGCAGTGGTAGTCCTTGAGCCTTCATTTGGTGTCTACGAATTAAAGTATCTTGACATGAAAGTTGAGAATCAAAACTGGAGTGCTCGTGACTTATACAGACATTGGGTGCGAGACGACTTCCCATTAGATGAGGAGGAGTAGACATGACAGAAGAAGTAGTATGGCAGTCAAGTAGTTTAGAAGCAAAGTGGAAGGATGGGCGTGGAGATGTCCGTCTTGCATCTGTAGACTTCTATGGTAAGAAATGGATTGACCTTCGTATACTTCGTGATGGTAAACAACACACAAGACATGGTGTGCGCTTGTCTATAGAACAGGCAAGGGAGATGCTACCTAGACTCGTAGAGGCTATCGAGAAAGCACAATCGGAAGAAGAGCAAAACGATAGAAGTTAGTATATAAAGCAGCAATAAATATTGCTATCATGGAATTTGAGATATACATTATAACGATAGTAGACGAACACACTAGCATGCCATACATTGGCGAGTTTATAGGTGAGTGACATGAATATATTTATTTTACATGATAATCCTGTGATAGCAGCAAGACATTACTGTGACAAACATTCGCCTAAAATGGTAGTAGAATTATTACAACAACTTGGCAGTGCAGTGATTCGCCATGGTGCTACACCTGACATGATGCCACTAACTAAGAAAGGAACGCCACTCAAAGGCGGTTACCCTCATCACCCATGCACTATATGGTGTGGTGATTCAAGAGCCAACTTTGTATGGGCTGCTTTTCATGCGATAGAATTGTGTGAGGAATACACTCGTAGATTTGGTAAGACTCACTTTTGTGAAATAGGTATACGCCACTTGGCTAAGATGGGTCACCTAATCCCTAATGGCGAACTTACTCCATTTGCTAGAGCGTTTGACAAAACAAACCCTGACCACGATGAGTGGTATGATGAAACTAAGTATACAGCAGTAGAAGCATACCGTCTTTACTACCACACTAAACGATTCGCTAACGGGCCACCACGATGGGATAGGTCACCTACACCACACTGGTGGGTAGCGCCTGAGTTGGAGGTGACGGCGTGAGAAAATTAGAGCGCAGAAGTTCCCAAAAGAAGATGAGTAATCGTATGAAGAAGCGTATAGAGATTGTCATGAATGACGGTAAGCCTCGTAATGTATCACAAATACTTGATGCACTATATGAGGGCGGAAAAAGAAATAGACACATGCCGACTAGACAAGAATTGAGTAAATTCTTGACCAAGAACTATTCAAAAGAGATGCGTTTTGAAAGGCATCCGTTGTCGTTATCAGTCTCAGACAGAACATACCCCACACCGTATTTTAGGAAAGTGAAAGCATGAGAGTGAAAACATACCTACCGAAAGTGATACACATATCAGGTGACAAGCCTGACGAATACCTATGTGGGATAAAGAAAGACGGGTCTAGTTGGCACAATAGATGTCTCACTGACAAGTTTGCCAAGACACTCCCACTGTGTGAGAGATGTTCGGAGTTAACAAATTTAGTATATAAAGCAGCAATAAAAAAGTGATAATATGGAATGGAATGATGGAACAGGAAAAGCGCTACAGAAGTTTGGAGCGCAACTAAGCAAAGAAGAAAAGAACAGACATGAGGGCGCAGAAGATTACTTCGCAGACCCTCGTTTGTTTGTCATGGATATGGATTCAGGTGCAGCAGTGCTGATTGAGCCTAACCGTGAGAACGAAGATGGAAAGACAAAGGGTAGAGGTTATCGTAGATGTGCTCAAGTGCAGCAGCGTATACCTGCTAAGTTCCCTCAGAAGAAAGTGATGGGTCGCCTACTGAGTATGGCTATTCGTAACTTTGTTCCCAAGGATACAGACCCTAGCCACTACAGTGTAGTTGTAGAGAGCGCTATCAAAGACATAGCAGCAGCACTCACTGATGATTCTAAGTGGAATGTAGAAGATGAGAAGCACGCTCCTGCTTTGAACAAAGCGATTAGTGAGTTGATGGATATGACTCTATCCACTCGTGCAGGAGACACGCTCATCAATGTTACAATCACTCCGGTTGAAACTGCTATGATGGATACATCGGCTATCGTGAGGAATAAGCAAGAGGTGAATGCTAATGCCAATGAGTGACCACCAAGACAGCGAGAATTTCGCTTACAACCGTAGTTGGGTAGAAATAGAAAAAATGCTAAGTGAGGCTGAAAGAAAACAGAATATGCATTTAATGGCTATCAATCGAAAGGGCACTGACAAGAAGGAGAAGATGTATCACATGAGAAAATTCAAGGGCTTGGAGGGTGTCATTAGAGGACTTCGTTGGGTGCTCGGTGATTTGAAGATGTCAAGAAAGAAGGTGTTAGGAGATGAGTGAGAAAGCAGAAATATTGGCTAAGTCAGTGGCGGCACACGCAGGTGTAGACCGTGGTATAGAACTGGCACTAGCATTAGGATTATCAGGTAGTCAGTATACTGCTGCGAAAGCGTTGGCTATCAAAGTATCAGGTGACGGGCGTTGGAACAATCAGCGTAGTCCACATGGATTGATGGTGGACTGTTTGTATCTATCCGCTAAGCGGAACGGTATCAAGACAAGCGCTGTCAAGATAAGAGAACTGACTAACAAAGTGTTTGGTGTCAGCACGCAACCTAGACCTAACAGTTGGCAGAAAGAATTTGCTGATTTAATTGAGGGATGGTTATGACGAAGTTTTCTTTTATCGCTGACATACATGAGCGTATTCGCTTGGGTGACCGAGATGAAAAACTAAAACAAGTCGCACGATTGACAACTGCTGAAGAGGCTATTGATTTCTACTTCTTCACCTTCCCTAATCACATAAGTAATGACCCGATACGAATGCTTGCTGATGAAGCATCATCATATTATGAGGTTGTAAGAAATAAGTTGCCTGATGAGAATGAGTGGATGGTGTTAGCATCAGAAAGCGCTAACAATGGCTCAAGAAATTTCAACTGCGATTATGTAGCAGCATTACTCAAAACAAAAAAATCTTTCAGCGAGGTTGCTAAACTATTCAATGAAAAAGAGGCACGCTTGCTTTGGAGATGGGCTTTACACTGTGCACCTGTGATTTCAAAAAGAGCGTTCTTCAATATCCTTTCTAAGATACATTCACTACCCTCTAATGTATTACAAGCGAACAGGAATATCAAAACAATAGACCAAGTTTTCAACTCCCCTGAGTCCATACTTGGTCTTGAAAGATGGTGGGAGTATGATACAACACCTGCACCCATGCGTTGGAAAGCATACACTACTCTTGCACCTCCTAAAGAGAATCACTTAGCAGTAATGATTCCCGAGGGAGAAATCTATTATGCTTACAAAGGAAAAATTCGCAACAGGGCCGGAGTGCCCTTGGCTAAGTATGACGGTCATTTCTACAACCTTGATACTTATTTTGAGATGGTGGATAATGCTGATTCTTTACAGCACAACAGTTCTGACTATACAATTATTGACCGAGTAATCGCTAAGAAACCAAAAGAAATATTCAGTAAGCGTATGCAGAACTATGAAGGGTTTAGTCATCTACTTGGTGATACTGATAACAACTGGAGAGACATAATCAATGCATTAACAAGACCCGATGTTAGATGTGTTCGGCTTATAAAGCAGCATCAAGAGTTTGAACCTGATGGTATTGGTGGGTATGTTATGCATGCTGATAGAACCAAAGTATTCCTAATGGCTAATGATTATCGTGATACAATTGTATTGTGTGCTTTGGATGGTGTAAGTGAGTATGTTGCTGTAGGCGAAACTCATGATGAAAATGTAAAGACAACTATGAGTATGTATAAACAAGACTGCTATGTTGTAGAAGTAGCAGCAGTTCGAGTAAGTGCTAAAGGACAACTTCTTGATTTCACAGTAGTCGGTGTCAGAAGAGACTTGGGTATAGGTGATGTCACTCAGTTTACGGAACTGGTAGAGAGGGGAATGTCATGAGCATGAGGATGGATGATAAAGCAGAACTGGGTATCGGTATAGGATACATACTGGGTCAATTGAAGTTCAATGTCTACACAAGCATGACATCTACTGCTAGGATAGGTTATCGTGTAAGGCGTAGTGTAGAGTGGAGAAACAAAGAGCCTTCTCTACACATACTCTCTTGTATCCAACAAGTATTAGACATCGGAGGACTTACCTATCAGTCTATATGGTTAGATAAAGATTCACAACTACGAATCTATCACCTAATACAAACTCTCGACAAAGAGTATCCTATAGTGAATGCGTTTGCTGATGCTGTTGGTTACCACATGTGGAAGTGGACTTACGATAATCCTGTGCCTACTGTCTATGAGGACTTCATAGCATGGGCTGAATCTTACGACCTCGAACATGAGAGTGTTTCAATAGAAGAATCTTAATTAGTATATAAAGCAGTAAAGAAGGTATAGTCATGGAGAATAGTGTTGAGCCAATTGTTTTAGAGGAGATTGCAGGTCAAAGTGCATTCGTTTCAGACGCAAAGGGCTGGCGTGATGGTGACAACTGGCCCAGCGCTGTTCTCCTATACGGTAGGCCGGGAACAGGTAAGTCCACTGCTGCTAAGGTTATGCTCCGTGAGAAGATGGGTGAATACTTTGACCCTATGAATTACATTATTATCAATGCCTCAGATGATAGAGGCTTAGATTATATTCGCAACCAATTCAAACAGATGAGTGCAGTCAAGGCTGTAGGCACTGACAGGAGAGGTATAATTGTAGATGAGGCTGATGGTCTTACTCCTGCTGCTCAGGATGCACTGAGAGGTATCATGGAAGAGTATGCTGAAAATGTCATTTACATCTTTACATGTAATGATGTTAGCAAGATTAAACCTGCTATCAAAAGCAGATGTCTCGTGTATGAGTTCAAGCCTATTAACCCTATAGATGGTGGTGCTAGACTACTGAGTATCTTTTGTGATGGTAGAACAGAACCTCATGACTTCAGTAGCGTATACATGAAACTCGTTCACTTCACTGGTGGTGACCTTCGCAGTGCCATATCCATCGCACGAAACCATGATAGTCCTTTGTCATTAGAGAAAGCCTTGGAGGATGGGGGTAACCCATCACAGGCTGCTCTTGCTGCTATTGGTGGCGAGTATGGTGAGATGCGGAAACAATTTTATTCCATGCTTGACCGAGGGTTGTCACTGACCTTCATCATGCGAACATTCCATGAGAACCTAACCGAGTTCTTTGAGATGGATGAAGATACTACATGGCTTGTCATGGGTGTGTTGGGAGAGATGATTCCCCACATGTATGAGTGGCCTATCGGTTCACATTCCTTTGTTGATTGCCTAGTGGCACGACTTAGAAAGGAGGTAAAAGTATGACTGAAGAATACGAAGAAACAAATGATGAGCAAGTAGAAGAAGAAATGGATACTGGTAATGTCACATTACCGGCAGGAGTATTGGAGAGACTTAGCCAATACGCTACCCGCACCAAGCAAGAATTGAAGAAAGTAGTCAATGACTATCTTGAACAGATTGCTAAGGAACATGAATGCGGTAACCCTGCTGATGAAGATGAGGATTTACTCATTGACTGGGCTGAACAGATGTTCATTGAAACAAGAAATGTCAGTAGTGGCGGAAGTGTAATGGCAGGTTCAGTGCCATTCGTCGGCTGCTTTGTTGGTGTAGATGAGAAGAGAAGAGATAGAAGAAGCAACTTAGTCACTCGTGCTAAGCGTGACTTCACTCTTGACCCACTCGCTGCTATAACAAGCGGCCAAGTAGGTCACTACACAAAGACAGATGGTGTATGGTCACTGACCACTAACAACGGCACTACTAAAACTGAAACGCTAGTTGGTGAAGTTCCACCTCATTCTTTCGTAGCAGACAATGAGCGCATTTGCTTGTTGGCTAAAAGCGGTAGGGCAAAGGCCATGTCAATGAACGGTAGAAACTACCATTTCTTAGGCGCTGCTGAATCAGACTTTACTAATGATGGTGCTATTCAACTATGGCGCTTAGACATGCAAGGTGAAGATGCCGATGCTGAGATTCTCATAGGCGAGCCTTGTCGTATCATGGCAAGACCTCCGAGTGAAAATGCTGCTGAAGGTTTCAAAGATGTCTTGAGCACAGGTCTAGGAGCATCAAAGACTATCGAATACACAGATGAGTTTGTCAATGAAGGTCAAAGAAAGTTGTTACAACCATTCAAGTTTTGGACTGACCATGAGTTACATTCACATTATGCATCATTAGAAGATTTAGCAGAAGTCTTTGAGTCAGGTAGTAGAACATTCACAATCAACGGAGAGCAAGGTCGCAGTGGGCCGATTATCCTTACCAAAGGAACAGTTAATCGTATGTCTACTGAACCTCGTGAGAGTCAATGGGATGAAGATAACAGAAGTTACTCTATAACGCTTACATCTACCGCACTACAAAGTGCATACGGCACTAAAGATTCAGCAGATGTTATGTGTTGGATTGGTAGTGCTTGTAATGACTTGACTGCTCCTTTTGCAGCAAAGACTGATGATGCTATTATTCCTTACGCTGAGCGCTCTACCGTATTGGTTTGTGGTAGAGTAGGTATCAAGCGTAAAGATGGTGTTGATATACCTAGTATCAAAGTCATGGGTGTCTTTGCTGATGCAAGGCGTATCCGTAGGCGACAGACTGGTGGAGATACAGGAGAGGCACAGTTTAACTGAGGTGATTAAATGGCAGGATTTGGAAAGACTAAAGAAGCAAAAATAGAAGCAGAAGCAACTCAAGAACTTGAGGAAACTCCTGCTATAAAGCGCACAGATAGCGACCCTTTCGCTGCTCTACGCAGGGAACTAGAAATCATGAACAACACACCACAGACCCACATCTTCATGGGTATAGCAGGTCACGACAACACTGGAAAGACAGCAATAGTTACCGACGCATTCTCTAAGTGGATTAGTAACGATATACGCACAGACGAAGAGAGGCGACAGCAACTATGGATTATTGACTTTGAAGGTGGTGGTGCTGCTAACAAGTCAGCCTTCCATCGTGACAATAAAAATATCAAATGTTTCGAGCCTTGGGTTATGATGAAGGGAGACAGCACTGCTTACAATTATCCTGAGACACACAATAGAGTGATGTCTCTACTTCAGTTTGCTGTAGACACAGCACAGAAGCAGCGAGAGTCTGATTATGATGGGCCTAGATTGTGGGGCGTGCATGTTACCGGAGTAGACCTTTGGGATAGCGTGTGTGTCAACTGTATGAGAATCACTGATTTGAATATCGCTAAGAACGGTATAGAGGCTGCTGATTGGAACAAGAAGGTAGGTCATCAATGGGATTGGGCTATTCGTAAGACTCGTTTCCATCAACTCACTGGTTTGTGTAGAGCACTTGTAAAACTAGGTATTCGAGTCTTTTGGGAGACTCACCTACGACTCACTAACTACTCTTGGGGCAAAGCAGAAGATATCGCTCCTAAATGGCGACCTGACTGGGAGAAGGCTAGTAACAACTTCGTCTATCAAATATTGATGTGTGAGAGACAGGACACATTAGATGAGGATACTGGTGATGTTATCAAGTCAGAATACACAATCACCTTTGAGAAGAGTAAGACTAACGCTAAACTACAAGGACAGAAGAGGACTACACTCGTCACAGAAGCAGGTAAAGAACCTCAATGGTTCGGTCTACCTGAACTATATGACGGAACACTATGATACTCATGGGGGTTTGGGAGTTAAAAAGTCACAAGTATATCACATCACATCAGTTTCCTATCCCTGATGTTGTTCCTAAGCGGAGTTTTTTTCTTTTTCACTTCGTGTGATTTCCCCCACCTAGTATTTAATGCAGCAATAGAGGTATTATCATGACTAAAGTTCAAATTGACAGAAAGCAATTCATAGAGTATCTATCAGCCTTTGGTAAGAATACTGAGGACTTACAGATTAAGTTCTCACTTACCGATGGTGTAGGTTGGATGGAGACTAGCATAGCCTTCATTTCACATTACTTGAGGAAGAAGCGCCAAGTGAAGGGTGTTGTTAAGGAAGCAGGAACACTATCTATTAGTGAACTGGTGAAGGTAAGACAGTTTCTTAAGGCAGCCAAGGGTGATGATGTAAGTATAGTTCAGTTAGGTTCAGCCAAAACATTGAACCTCACCTGTGGGTCATCTAAGATTACCATGCCTACATCATCAACTATTGTCAGCCACACAAAGGCAGTGTTGTTTCAGAAACTGGTAGATGCTGCCATTGAATCTAAGTGGACTAAGTTTCACGATTGTGAATTGAATACCTCGGGCACTATTACATTAGACGACCTTACTACAGTCTCAAAAATGAGAGGCATTCTCAATAGTAGCCCTGTGTTTAAAGTGACTGCTCATGCTGGTGAGAATGAGTTTTTGATATCAGCAGGTAAGCGACATGAAACTAAACTGTTTACTACTCTTGAGTTGCGTGATTCTACCGGCCCTGTGCAGGGTAGTGTAGCATCTACATTCGGGCCATGGTTGATGGATAACATAGCGCTGTTAGGCAGTGGTGAGGCTACTGTATACATGGGTGAGTCTACCATACTAGCGCTAGAGAAAGATGATGATGTCTTGGTTATCGTAGACCAAAGGGCGTGATTACTTGATTATTGACTGGTATTTCCCACCTGATACAGATGACTTCGGACAACCGAATCTATACATACGCACCCGTGGTAAAGACGGGGTGTTACATGAGAAGCACATAGAGCCTCATGATGATGAATACATCAAACCACACTGCTGGATACCTACTGATACAGACAACTGGAAGTTAACAAGGATGCTCAATCGGCATCCTAGTGTTATTCTACATCAGGATGTTCGTGCTACTGGTATAGATGGTAAGCAATTGATGAAGGTAGAAGTAGACAGACCTACAGACCTGTGGGATATCAAAGATGAAATGGTTACTTATGAAGCAGACTTGAATTACTTAGACCAACTTCTTCTACAGATGTATCCCGACAAACTACCTGAGTTCAAACCTCGTGTGTGGTATTTCGATTTAGAGTGGGATACTAAAGATGACTTCACTACAGTTATGGCTGTAGTGGATAGTGACCTCGATACACCTGTTGTATTCGCATGGACTGATGATAGAACAAACTGCTCCTACCCTGAGACTGGTAGGCACTGTGAAATACACGAAAGAAAGGTTCGTGATGAAGAATATGAACTTCATCTTTCTTTTAGCGAAGCATCTATGCATAGAAACTTCATTGACTTCCTACATGAGCGTGACCCTGATATTCTTGTAGCCCACGCTATCATGTGGGCTGACTTACCACACCTTATGCGTAGACTCAAAGACCCTGACCAACTCTCACCACTAGACCAAGTTATTAGACCGTTCAAGGCCGACCACTACAAGGACACTCAACAACCAATCAAAGGTAGATTGTGTTGGGATTCAGCAGCACCATGGAAATCAGGTAGTGGGTTCGAGACTATATGGCAGAAGTCAGGAAGAGGACAACTACCTAACCGTAGGTTGAATACTGTAGCGGAGTCTTTAGATTTGGGTAGTAAACTTACAGAAGAGATTGAAGGCATGACTGTTCACAATGGTTGGTATGAACACTGGGATGACTTCGTAGATTACTGTCTACTTGATACCACATTACTGCGTGACATAGATAAGAAACTAAACGCTCTTGATTTCTTCATAGCAACTCAACAATTGTGTGGTGTATCGTGGGCGAGCCTACACAAAGTTACTCGTTACTTTAGAGGGCTTATCGGTAGGAGAACCGAGAAGAAAGCGAAGAGTGCGGTAAATGTCAGCCGTGAAAAACTCACTGCTGCTCACATTCCTGACCCTATACCGGGTCGTCACGAAGGTGTAGCCATTGTGGACTACGCTTCACTGTATCCTAACATTATAATCAGTGATAATCTATCCTATGAAACCAAGCGTGATGCACCCGGAGAGGGCATCAAAACACTTGGTGATGGTTCTCACTGGTGTCAAAAAGAAAAGGGGCTGTTACCTTCTGTAGTAGAAGAGATGTTAGCACTGCGTGCTGAGTATAAGAAACTCATGCGTGAGTCTACTGACCCTGATGAGAAACTAGGATACGACATGATGCAGACTGCTGCTAAGGTTCTAGTCAATGCTCTATACGGCATGACTGGGATGAAAGCCCTACAAGGTATGTGGATTGACAATGATATCGCTGCTGCTATTACACATCGAGGGCGTGAGGCAATTCACCACTTACTACAGGAAAGTGAGGCTCAGGGCTACAAGTCACTCTATGGTCACACAGATTCGGCGTTCATCCAAGTGCCCTTTAATAAAGCAGCATCGTTAGCAGACCACTTGACTAAGACAGCACAAGAGAATCTACAACTCAATACTATGGAAGTTGAACTTGAAGCATACTTTGACTACTGGATTACTGCGCCTGTAAAGAACCGATACTTTGGTATCAAGGTGTGGCCTGAAAAAAGTAAGGGTGAAATGAAGATTGCCGGATATGAAATTAAAGCATCTAGTTCTTCTCGCTTGACCAAGCAGATACAAAGAACAGCCATGCAGATGATAGGTGAGGGTAAAGATGAAACAAGTGTCACTGATGTGCTTAGAAGAGTTAGTTTGGATGTCATAGATGGGAATATACCGATTGAAGATGTAGCCTGTTCTACTAGATTGACAATGGACTTCAAAGATTACAAGTCACTACCTGCGGTAGCCAAGGCTGCTTTATATTACAATGAGCATGTTGCCGAGTTACCTGATGACAAGTGGGGTAAGGGTGACAGTGTATCGTGGCTGTATGTCAAAGGGTTCGATGATGATGTTCCCGACTACTACACATACAAAGGTGAGCGTAAGAAAGTAGACTTCGTTGCATTCCGCAACAAAGAAGAGTTAGATAACTATGCGATAGACTGGGATAAGGTTTTGAGCGTGATGGTGAAGTCTAAATTGATGCGAATATATGAGAGTCTTGACTGGGATTTAGATGTTGCTTCCGGTAGCATCGTGCCTAAGTCATACATCTAAGGAGGAATAAATTATGAAAGATAAAACAAGACAAACAACATTGAATGAATGGGGCTTACATACTGATGGAACTAGACAGACTAAACTCACTGAGTGGGGCATGACTGTAGAGAAAGTTAGTATAAAAGGTAACAAAGCAAATAAAGGTGAGGAAGAATGACTGAGGAATCGTTTAAATTAAAGTGTGCTAAGATTGCTGCTAGAGTTCTAAACTTACTAGGTGAGAAGAACAAACAGTATGGAGATAGTGCATTCGACCCTATACGATTCTTTAGCCACCTCGGGCCTGATGCTGGTTTAAGAGTGCGAATAGATGACAAACTAAGTAGACTGATGCGTGGAAATGACAGTATCGAAACTGATAAAGATGTCATAGAAGATTTGATTGGATACTTTATACTACTCCGCTTAACTATGGAAGATGAACCTCAAGAAGCCCCTGTTGTGAAGATAAAAACAAACAAGTTTGGAGGTAAGAAGAATGAGGTTCAATCCGAATCAAAAGAATGATATTGAGTATCAGTATCCTGAGTTGTTAGAGTCTTACGATAAGTCTTGCTACAACTGGTCGCCTGACATGGATGACAAGATTCTTCGTATTACTAAGTCATCAGTAGGCACATTCGATTTCTGTCCTAAGCAGTATTACTTTCAAAACATACTGGGCTTGCGTGGTGAAGAAAGAGACTACCATGTTCGTGGTAGTAATGTTCACGATGCTGTTGAGTGGTTTTGGAAACAAGCGCCTGAGATAATGCCTGAAGTTGAGAATTTTATCACTGATGGTAATACTGAATTAGCAAAGAAAGAATTACGAAAGGCTATGCCTGTTCCACCTTCACCTTACATCTATGGTGAAAAAGCGCAGATGAATCAATACAGCGACTGGCAATTTGAAAGACTCATGCACATGCGTCAGAATGCAAGAGACTGGCTACCTATCGGTAATGAGGTAGAGGTTCACGCTACTAGAGTGGTGGTTGCTAGTGATGGAACTGAAGTTGCTATACACATGAAGGGTTTTATTGACCGTATATTCATTGATGCAGACCACACAGGCATCATTCTGATGGAGTTAAAGACAGGTAAGTGGGTAGAGAAAGGTGGTCGTAAGCGCTCTTCTATGCGTGCTGAAATGCAGTTCTACCGTATGATGTTAGAACATAGCCCACACATAGAATACCTACCTGTAGTTGGTTGGGGTTGGCAGTTCCCCGGTGGTGGTATTAATGGAGGAGACGGGCCAATGTGGGATTATGAAAGTGTCAAAGGCCCGGGTGGTCGTTACGCTCCAAAGACTGTAGAGAATAGACTCAGGCGTGTAGTAGATGCACACTTGAATGATGACTTCCCTGCTGAAGCCCACGAAAGAAAGTGTGAGTATTGTGACTTCATGGAAATGTGCCCTGCTTGGATGGGAGACTTAGCAATTGACCCGGAGGATATGAGGTGATGTTATGGATAAAGAGGGTTTGGAAGTTGCTTGTGAAACTATTAGGATGGGTCTTTCTGTCAAGTGGCCTAATCTTGAGTTCAATGTTCGCCTAGCGAGAGTTGGTAAACATAAGAGAATCAATGTTGTCATGGGAAACAAACCTAGCAACGAAGAAACTCTATCGTGTATCTACATAACCATTCATCCATCAATGTTAACCTCATCTAAGATAACAAGCACATTCGATTCGATTGTCAGTATAGTGATGAAACTGGCCTACATCTTGGAGAGTAGGGATTGACATGTCTTTTATTCCACTTGACTTCCCTCGTGAGGTATTAGAGATAGCCTCCAATGGAAAGCAAGGGGGGCGTTACTGTGTTAGAAACTGGCAAGAGTTAGAGCGATACTGGAAAGGTAAGAATGGTAGTGGTAATGTTTACTTCACAGCCTACGGATATCGAGCAACCAAGCCACCTAGAAACCATAGAGTAGATTACGATACACCTATCATCCGTCACTTCGTTATGGATTTTGATTGTAAAGATTTCAAACAGCGTGGTGCTGATGTGGACTTTGCGTTCATGCACGAACAGGTTAAAAGGCTACATCGTTTTTTGTTACACGAAGATGTTAGGCACTATGTTTGGTTTAGTGGTGGTGGCTTTCATTTCTGGATTCCGTTAAGGAACATTCACACTCCCTCAGATGGATATAGTGTTGCTAGAGTCAAAGAGGGTGGTAGAAAACTAATATCATCATGGCACAAGAAACTGAACCTATCCTGTAACGACCCTACTGTAGCATTCGATACATCGGGTATGATTCGCATTCCTAACTCTTACAATAGCAAGAGAGGTTGCTGGAGCATACCACTAGATAGTGACTCAATACTAAACCTAACTCATGACGGACTGATAGAAAAAGCACAAGAGCCTATCAGTGGATACATAGAGCATGGTCAGACGGACATACAAATCACTGTGGCTCAGCGTAAAAGTCCTTTCAAGAAACATGTAGAGAAGGTTGATGGTTTACCCGACATCACACTCGGTGATATCATAGTATTACCATGCTTGGCTCAGTCAGCATTAGGTGAAGGTAACCCTACACACAAAGCGAGGTTTCATTTAGCCTCATTTTTAGCGGCTAGGTTTCGTTGGTTCTTCCCTCCTGATGCTATTGCTAATGAGATAAAGGCAAGTCATGTGGAGAGAATTATCCGTATCATAGAAGAGCAAGGGTGGGTAGACTACAACCCTAGAATCACTCGTGAACAAGTAGAAAACATAGTTTACGGTGGGGCTGGTAATAACGGATACTCAGCAGCGTCATGCGCTACACTTGAATATGATGGGTTATGTCTTGGTAAGTGCCGTTATTTTGACGGTAGTATAGGTGATTAAATGAAACA
>TARA_R100001440_G_scaffold64237_3_pt1 | contig 17110 bp, 14 predicted proteins | sample TARA_R100001440 | Tara Oceans TARA_R100001440 (sample SAMEA2622112) | marine metagenome | biome: marine biome (ENVO:00000447); feature: surface water layer (ENVO:00002042); material: "saline water (ENVO:00002010), including plankton (ENVO:xxxxxxxx)" | depth 5 m
TTATCGTCTATTCGGTGGGCGGCCCTTACATGCCGGATGTGATTGCCCATAAAGGGGCAAGTATAGGGAAGCTCGCTTCGCACCAGTGGTTGGGTACTGAAGGGGTATTTGGCGTCGCATTGGGTGTGTCGACGAGCTTTGTTTTCCTGTTTGTTTTGTTCGGCGCTTTGTTGGAAAAAGCAGGGGCCGGTAATTACTTCATTCAGGTGTCCTACGCATTGCTTGGCCACATGCGAGGGGGGCCAGCAAAGGCCGCCGTGGTTTCAAGTGGTTTGAGTGGTGTTATTTCCGGCTCTTCTATCGCCAACGTCGTGACCACCGGTACCTTTACGATTCCGCTAATGAAGCGTGTCGGCTTCCCGGCTGAAAAAGCCGGTGCAATTGAAGTGGCTGCATCGACCAATGGCCAGCTGACGCCCCCCGTAATGGGGGCAGCGGCATTTCTGATGGTCGAGTATGTGGGGATTTCTTATCTCGAGGTCATCAAGCACGCGATTCTCCCTGCATTGATTTCCTATGTTGCGCTCATCTACATCGTTCACCTTGAAGCCTGCAAGATGAAAATGTATGGCGTTGAACGCGTCAACAAGCCGACAGTAGCTCAGCGCATGCTGAACTGGACGGTACTGTTGATTGGTCTTTGCGCCCTGACTCTGGCTGTGTATTACGGTGTCGGGTGGACTAAAGATGCCATGGGCAGCTATGCGCCCTGGGTATTGACGGTCGCGCTTGTCGTTGCCTACGTCGGGCTTGTGGCCTATGCCGCCAAGTTCCCGCCCCTGGAGGCTGATGATCCGGACAAGGTGATGGACACCTTGCCTCCGGTGGGGGATACGGTCAAAACCGGTCTCTATTTCCTGCTACCGGTCGTCGTGCTGGTCTGGTGTCTGACCGTTGAACGACTGTCGCCCCAGTTGTCTGCTTTCTGGGCAACTGTATTCATGGTGTTCATTGTCGTCACTCAGCGACCGCTGCTCAAATTCTTCCGTAAGCAGACCGGAGCATGGTTTTCCACATTGAAAGAGGGCGTCTGTGACCTGATTGGGTCGCTGGCGACCGGTGGTCGCAATATGGTGGGAATTGGTGTTGCGACTGCAACGGCAGGCATTGTTGTGGGAACCGTGACACTCACCGGCATCGGTTTGGTGATGACCGAGTTCGTTGAGTTCATATCCGGCGGTAACCTGATGTTGATGCTGATATTTACAGCGATCATCAGCCTGTTGTTGGGGATGGGGTTGCCGACGACCGCAAACTACATTGTTGTCTCTACTCTGATGGCGCCGGTTATCGTGACTCTGGGGGCCCAGAACGGGCTCATTGTGCCACTCATCGCCGTACACCTTTTCGTGTTCTACTTCGGCATTCTGGCGGACGATACGCCGCCCGTGGGGCTCGCCGCCTACGCGGCGGCGGCGATCTCGGGAGCTGATCCGATAAAAACCGGTATCCAGGGTTTTACCTATGATATACGGACCGCCATCCTGCCGTTCATGTTCATCTTCAACACTCAGCTGCTGCTGATTGGTCTGACCGGGTGGTTTGATTTGCTGGTGACGATTGCCAGCGCTGTGACGGCGATGTTGGTATTCTCGGCAGCGACCCAGGGGTATTGGTTTACACGAACCAAAATCTGGGAAACAGTTTTGTTGCTGTTGATTACTTTCACGCTATTCCGTCCGGGCTTCTGGTGGGATCGGGTGTACCCGCCAACCGAAATGCGCCCCGGCGTCGAGGTGTTGGATCATGTGGGCGAAATTGCAGCGGGTGAGCCGATGGTGATGCGGGCGTCAGGCATGACCATCGACGGCACCGAGCAATCGACTTTTGTAAACCTGAAGCTGCCAGAAGGGGATACGCCCGAAGCGCGCCTGCAGGAAGCGGGCCTTGAGCTCAAGCGTGATGGCGACAGGATGGTCGTCGATTATGTTGCCTTCAGTAGTCCGGCCGAAGACGCAGGGCTTGCCTACGACTGGACGATCGACTCGGTTCAGGCAAAATTGGAACGGCCGCCCAAGGAGCTGATGTTTATTCCGGCACTGATCCTGTTGGGCCTGGTTGCTTTTGGGCAGCTAAGGCGACGGGCGAAGGAGGAAGAAGCAGAAAGCGCGGCTTGATTAAAGGCTTCAAGTAGCGACTGGAAGTGAGTCGCAAAAAGACCCCGGTGGCAGCAATGTACCGGGGTCTTTTTATATCCGTCAGGTGCGTGCGATTTTCCTGATTTCTTTCCAGAGTAACCGGTAGGCATGCGCCGCCGGAGAGTTGGAGCGTATAAGTTCCACCGGGCAACGTGCTTCTCCCATTTTCTCCACGTCGCTTGCGTAGGGAATGAAGCCTCGCAGCCGTGAGGGAAGCTGTCCGCTATCGGCGCCAAGGATTTGTTGATGAATGCGTTTTCGACGATCAACCATTGATAAAAACGGGTGCAGTTTCTCCGGCCCCAGTTTTTTATCTTTGGCAAACTCGAGCAATTGTTCCCAGCTGTTCAGAGATAGCCAGGTGGGAATAGTCGGAACGAATACGTGGTCAGCCGTTTCCAGAATCTGTTCGGCGAGTCGCGAAAGGGATGGAGGGCAATCGAGCACAACCAGTCCGTAACTTTCAGATAGCGGTGCCAGCCATTTTCTGAGTGCGTGCTTGCCGCCGTCTTGATCAAGTCTTACGTCAAGGTTTCGAAAGCTGGGGTGAGCAAGGATAAGATCCAGATTGGAGTAGTCTGATGTGGTGATCATCCGTCCGACAGGGGTTTTGCCTTTGATCAGTCGGGACGCCTTCTCGCCGACCGTGTCGGGTTCTTTGCCGAGGTACCAGCTTGCAGCTCCCTGCGCGTCAAGGTCCCACAATAAGGTGGGGACACCGCTTTGGCCTGCGAGGTAAGCAATGTTCACCGCTGCTGCGGTCTTTCCGACGCCCCCTTTGAGGTTGTGAAATGCAATGACCCGCAATGCGATTCTCCCTGTTAGCCCAACGCTGCTCCGATTATTCTTTCATTGTGCACAGCTTATCTGACTTTTGCATGACATCCCTCGCCGGGGGCTGATAGACTGCCCGTCCCAAAATGGCCCGCGACTCGTGACGCGGCCGCCCGAAACCATGTGGTCTCTCGTAATGATCACCGCTGAAAGGAGCATATCCATGCCTGTAGTTACCCTGCCTGACGGTAGTCATCGTAGTTTCTCGCAAGCTGTTTCCGTCCATGATGTGGCCGCTGATATCGGCGCCGGCCTTGCCAAAGCGGCTCTTGCCGGGCGCGTGAACGGCACATTGGTGGATACCAGTTACGAGATCACCGAAGACGCGGAACTCGCCATTATTACCGAGCGCGACCCGGATGGAGTGGATGTTATCCGTCACTCAACCGCTCACCTTCTGGCAATGGCAGTCAAGGATCTGTTTCCTTCAGCGCAAGTGACGATAGGGCCGGTTATTGATAACGGTTTCTATTACGACTTCAAGTTTGATCGCCCGTTCACCAACGAAGACCTGGCCCGTATCGAAAAGCGGATGGAAGAGTTGGCGAAGCAGGACTTCAAGGTCTCCCGGTCAGTGATGTCCCGTGCTGAGGCGGTCAAGCTTTTTGACGAGATGGGCGAAGAGTACAAAGTTCGCATCATTGAGGACATTCCCGGGGACGAGGATCTCTCGTTCTATCAGCAGGGGGATTTTGTTGATCTCTGCCGTGGTCCCCACGTGCCGAACACCGGCAAGCTCAAAGCGTTCAAGCTCACCAAGGTTGCCGGTGCTTACTGGCGCGGTGATACCAGCAATGAGCAGCTGCAGCGCATCTACGGCACTGCCTGGGGCAACAAGAAAGAGCTCAAGGCTTACCTGCACCGTCTTGAAGAAGCGGAGAAACGGGATCACCGCAAAATTGGTAAAAAGCTTGGCCTGTTCCACATGCAGGAAGAGGCGCCCGGAATGGTGTTCTGGCACCCGGATGGCTGGAGCATCTATCAGGAAATTGAGCAGTACATGCGGCAGATACTGCGCCGCCATGACTACAAAGAGATCAAGACCCCCCAGGTGGTATCCCGGGTGTTGTGGGAGCAGTCAGGTCACTGGGACAAGTTCAGTGATGACATGTTTACCACCGAGTCTGAAAAGCATGACTATGCGATCAAGCCCATGAACTGCCCCTGCCACGTGCAGGTGTTTAATCAGGGTTTGAAGAGCTACAAAGAGCTCCCGCTGCGTCTGGCCGAATTTGGCTCTTGCCACCGGAATGAAGCATCTGGAGCACTTCATGGTCTTATGCGGGTCCGCGGCTTCACCCAGGATGATGCGCATATTTTCTGTGAGGAGGGCGATATCCAGGCTGAAGTCTCCCTGTTTATGGATCTGCTGCATGAGGTTTATACCGATTTCGGATTTACCGAAATTCTGTATAAACTCTCGACCCGACCTGAAAAGCGCGTCGGCTCAGATGAAATCTGGGATAAAGCAGAGGCTGCCCTGGAAGAAGCGCTGAATCGTGAGGGTGTTGATTGGGAACTTTTGCCGGGCGAAGGCGCGTTTTATGGCCCGAAAATCGAGTTTTCCCTTAAAGATTGTATCGGTCGGGTCTGGCAATGCGGTACTGTACAGGTCGATTTCTCGATGCCAGGCCGGCTCGGCGCACAATATGTGGCAGATAACTCAGAGCGCCGCACACCGGTCATGTTGCACCGGGCGGTACTGGGCTCGTTCGAGCGTTTTATCGGTATCCTGATCGAGGAATACGAGGGTGCGTTCCCGACCTGGCTATCGCCAACCCAGGTTGCCGTGCTGAATATCACGGATAATCAGCGCGAATATTGTGAAAAAGTGACAGAAACCCTTGAAAAAACCGGGTACAGAGTGCATGCCGACTTGAGAAACGAGAAGATCGGCTTTAAAATTCGCGAGCACACTCTTAATAAAGTGCCTTATCTCGCGGTTATTGGTGATAAAGAGGTCGAAGCCGGCGCAGTTGCTATACGTAACCGTAAAGGCGAAGATCTGGGCACAATGTCGCTGAGCGACTTCCAGGCCATGCTGGCGGAAGACGTTTCACGCAAAGGTAGAAATCAAACGGAGATCTGATTATTAAACAGCGAACGAATCGGGGTGGACGTGCTCCACGCACGCCTATCAATGAGAATATAGACGCCACAGAAGTACGTCTGATCGCAGCGGACGGTGAGCAAGTCGGCGTTGTCGCCATAGAAGACGCTCTGAAAGCTGCTGAAGAAGCTTCTCTGGATCTGGTTCAGGTTACGAATTCCGATCCGATCGTCTGCAAGATAATGGACTTCGGTAAAAAGGTCTTCGAAGAGAAGAAGGCCAAAGCGGCTGCGAAGAAAAAGCAGAAGCAGGTTCAAGTCAAAGAAGTGAAATTCCGGCCAGGTACGGAAGAAGGGGATTATCAGGTCAAGCTACGCAACCTGACACGTTTCCTTGAGAACGGGGACCGGGGCAAGGTCACTATTCGCTTCCGCGGACGTGAGATGGCACACCAGGAAATTGGTATGAAGCTCATGAATCGTGTTGAAGCGGATATTGAGCACTTTGCCCAGGTAGAGCAACGGCCGAAAATGGAAGGCCGGCAGATGACCATGGTGGTTGCTCCCCGTAAAAATAAGTGATCCGGATAACGGTAACTGTCCCTCGCACAGTGCGGGGGATTTGTCGTTAATGGGTCATTCTTTATTTAAACTAAAATGCGGAGTTTTAGAAAAATGCCAAAGATGAAAACCAAGAGTGGAGCTACCAAGCGGTTCAAGAAAACCGCGAAGGGCTTCAAGCATAAGCAGTCCTTCACCAGTCATATTTTGACCAAGAAGAGCCCTAAGCGTAAGCGTCAGCTTCGTGGTACCAAGCTGATTGCCAAGTCTGATGTGGCATCCGTCAAACGTATGATCGCCTGCTAAGGCATTACTGGATAAAGAAGGATTAAATTATGCCTCGTGTAAAACGTGGTGTCGTCGCACGTCGTCGTCACAAGAAGATTCTGAAGCAGGCTAAAGGTTACTACGGTGCCCGTAGCCGAGTGTTTCGTGTTGCCAAGCAGGCGGTTATCAAGGCCGGTCAGTATGCTTACCGCGACCGTCGTAACCGCAAGCGCCAGTTCCGCGCACTGTGGATCGCCCGTATCAACGCGGGTGCCCGTGCAAACGGCCTTTCCTACAGCCGTCTGATCGCTGGCCTGAAAAAGGCTAACGTTGAGATCGACCGTAAGGTTCTTGCTGATCTGGCGATGAACGAGCAACAGACGTTCAGCGTCGTCGTTGAAAAAGCAAAAGCCGCACTCGCTTAAGCTCTTTCATCGATTGCAGTACGAATCAGATGCCTGTTTTTACAGGCATCTATTTATAGGGGAAGAGCGCGCTCTTCCCCTATTTTTGTTCAGGGCTCGATGAATTTTGAAAGCCTTGTGAGCGCTAAAAAGATTATTGATTGGAGCAGGGTCAATGGAAAACCTGGAGAAACTTGTTCAGGACGGCCTCAAGGCGGTCGGGCAGGCAACGGATCTCAAGTCGCTGGATCTGGTGCGTGTAGATTACCTTGGTAAAAAGGGCGTGCTGACACAGCAACTCAAGTCTCTGGGGCAGCTTTCTGCTGAAGAAAGACCCGCTGCCGGTCAACTGATTAATCAGGCGAAGGTGCAGGTTCAGGACGCTATCAATGAACGTCGGACTGAACTCGAGTCATCGGCGCTGGATGCCAAACTTGCGTCCGAATCTATTGATGTGACCTTGCCCGGCCGTGGTCAGGCTCAGGGTGGATTGCATCCGGTTACCCGCACCCTTCAGCGTATCGAGCAGTTCTTCTCCCGCGCCGGATACAGCGTTGAGCAAGGTCCGGAGATCGAAGATGATTACCATAACTTCGAAGCTCTCAATATCCCCGGCCATCACCCTGCGCGTGCGATGCACGACACCTTTTACTTCAATCCCGGCACATTGCTGCGAACCCATACTTCTCCGGTACAGATCCGTTCAATGGAAGGCAGCCAGCCGCCATTCCGCATGATTTGCCCTGGTCGTGTTTACCGGTGTGATTCCGACATGACCCACACGCCGATGTTTCATCAGGTCGAAGGGCTGCTGGTCGAGAAGGATGTCAGTTTTGCCGACTTGAAAAGCACCGTGGAAGAGTTTTTGAGAGTGTTCTTCGAGAAGGATCTGGCGGTTCGTTTCCGGCCGTCCTATTTCCCGTTTACAGAGCCGTCTGCCGAGGTGGACATTGAGTGGGGGCGTAATGAAGACGGCTCCATCAAGTGGCTGGAGGTAATGGGCTGCGGTATGGTCCACCCGAAAGTATTCGAGCATTGTGGTATTGATTCGGAAGTCTATCGCGGATTTGCGTTTGGTATGGGTGCCGAGCGTCTGGCGATGTTGCGCTACGGCGTCAACGATCTGCGGATGTTTTTCGAGAATGATCTGCGTTTTCTCAGACAGTTCCGATAGACGGCGGGCGCACAGCAACCCCGGCGAATTCAGGATTAACGGTATCAGCACAAGGCAACAAGCATGAAATTTAGTGAACAGTGGCTGCGCGAATGGGTAAACCCGTCGATCGATACCCAGGCTCTGGTTGATCAGATCACCATGGCAGGGCTCGAAGTTGATGGATTCGAACCGGTCGCCGGCGCATTTTCTGGTGTCATCGTAGGGCGAGTCGTATCGGCAGAACCCCATCCCGATGCGGATAAGCTGCGTGTATGCCAGGTTGAGGGCGGCGCTGAAACCATTCAGATCGTATGTGGCGCACCTAATGCCAGAGCTGGAATCAAGGTTGCTCTGGCGGAGGTAGGTGCCGTTTTACCCGGTGACTTCCGTATCAAGAAAGCAAAACTTCGTGGACAGCCATCCCAGGGGATGCTGTGTTCGGAGGCCGAGCTGGGCTTTTCTGACGAGCATGATGGCATTATGGAGCTCCCGGAATCGGCACCGGTTGGGGAAAACCTGCGCGCTTATCTTGGGCTGGACGATGTCACTATTGATGTTGACCTCACACCCAATCGTAGCGATTGTCTTTCCATTCGCGGGCTGGCCCGTGAAGTGGGTGTGCTGAATCGTCAGCTGGTCGATGCGCCAGAGCTCACACCGGTTGCCCCGAGCCACTCGGATGTTGTGGATGTGCGGGTGAGTGCACCGGAAGGCTGCCCCCGTTATCTTGGTCGCATTATTCGCGGTGTTGATCTGTCTGCAGAAGCGCCCCTGTGGATGCGTGAGCGCCTGCGTCGATCGGGCATTCGCAGTATTGATGCGGCTGTGGATGTCACAAACTATGTCATGCTGGAGCTGGGCCAGCCCATGCATGCCTTCGACCGTGCCGAGATCAGTGGTGGCATTGTCGTGCGTTGGGCGGAGCAGGGCGAAAAGCTGACGTTGCTTGATGGTCAGGAGGTTGAGTTGACCCGTGATACGCTGGTCATTGCCGATCACGAAAAGCCCGTGGCGATCGCAGGCGTGATGGGAGGCGAACACTCGGGAGTCGGTACTGAAACACGTGATCTGGTGCTGGAGTCCGCATTTTTTGAGCCCATTACCATTGCCGGAAAAGCCCGTCACTATGGCTTGCACACGGATGCATCCCACCGTTTTGAACGCGGTGTTGACCCCAAGCTGGCGCGTGATGCAATGGAGCGCGCCACCCGGTTGCTGCTCGATATCGTGGGTGGCGAAGCGGGCGAAATTACCGAAGTTGCCAGTACCAAACACTTGCCCGAAGAGGTGCAGGTCGAATTGCGCGAGCGCCGCGTAGCGGATGTTTTGGGGCTGGAAATCAATCGCACAGAGATCGAAGAAATTCTGACTCGTCTTGGCCTGCATGTTGATAAGCTGACACGCGAAGGTTGGTTGATTCGCGTGCCAAGCTATCGCCCGGATATCACCATCGAGGAAGATCTGATCGAGGAAGTGGGCAGGATCTTCGGCTACAACAACCTGCCGGTCACGACCCCATTCGGTGGTTTGGCGCTGCGGGAAGAACCTGAAGCTGTGCGCCCGGTCTCCGCCATCCAGTCGTTGCTCGTTTCGCGTGGCTATCAGGAGGCGATCACATACAGTTTTGTTGATGCTCAGGCTCAGGCACTGCTAAGTACACACAAAGGTATTGAGCTGGCAAATCCGATATCAAGCGATATGTCAGTGATGCGAACCACGCTGTGGACGGGTCTGCTGAAGACAGTCTCGCACAACCAGAATCGCCAGCAATCCCGCATCCGGCTGTTCGAGACAGGGCTGCGCTTTATCAGCAACGGAGAGAGCATTGACCAGGTGCCGATGCTGGCGGGTGTCGTAACCGGATCTCAAGACCCTGAAAGCTGGGTTAACGGGCGACGCAATGTCGACTTTTACGATGCCAAGGGTGACCTTGAAGCGCTGTTTGATTTATTGGGTATTCAGGTCGATTTTGTGGCGGGAGAGCACCCCTCGCTGCACCCGGGCCAGACAGCCGAGCTGCGAATGAATGGCGAATCTGTTGGCTGGCTGGGAGCCTTGCACCCTCAGGTGCAGAAAAAACTGGACCTGAATGGCGCGATCTATGTCTTTGAGCTATTCTTGAATTCGATCCTCACTGGATATGTGCCTAATTTCAAAGAATTTTCAAAATTTCCTGAAGTTCGCCGGGATTTGGCTATTATTATCAGAAATGAGGTTGGTTATGCCGAGGTTCAGCGTATCGCCCGTCAATATGCGGGTGAGCAGCTGACTGGTGTGCGTCTGTTTGATGTGTTTGAGGGTGAGGCAATCGGCGAAGGCCGCAAGAGCCTTGCCTTGAGCCTGTTCTGGCAGCATCCTGAACGGACGCTGAATGACGAAGAGGTTCAGGCAAGCGTTAATGCTGTGGTTGACGCGCTGAAGGCTGAGCTTGGAGCAACACTGAGGAGTTAGTGGAATGGCGGCTTTGACAAAAGCGGAGATGGCGGAACGTCTTTACGAAGAGCTGGGGCTGAACAAACGTGAAGCCAAAGAAATGGTAGAAGCCTTTTTCGGTGAAATCAGAGACGCCCTGAGCCATAACGAGCAGGTAAAGCTCTCCGGCTTTGGTAACTTCGATCTCCGGGACAAGAAAGAGCGCCCGGGCCGAAACCCTAAAACCGGGGAAGAAATTCCCATTTGTGCGCGTCGTGTCGTTACTTTCCGGCCGGGACAAAAACTAAAACAGAAAGTAGAAGCGTATGCTGGAACCCAGTCATAACAACGAACTGCCCCCAATTCCGGGCAAGCGCTATTTCACTATCGGTGAAGTGGCTGATCTGTGCAGCGTTAAAGCGCATGTGCTGAGATATTGGGAGCAAGAGTTTCCGCAGCTGTCACCGGTAAAACGAAGGGGCAACCGTCGTTATTATCAGCGTGCCGATGTACTGACGATCAGGCAGATTCGTGCCTTGTTGTACGATCAGGGCTACACGATCGGCGGTGCCAAGCAAAAACTGAGCAGCCATGAAGTCAAAGACGATACGTCACAATACAAGCAGCTGATCAAGCAGATGATTGCCGAGCTTGAAGAGGTGCTGGACGTACTGAACAGCCCTGCCTGAGTAACGGTAAGGCTGGTTTTGTTTTTGTATTCATTCCTGTTTATTTTTGCGGGGAGCTCGTGTAGACTTCGCTCCCGCTAAGCCATTGAACTTCCTGTTCAAAGGCTGGCGTGTCGGGGCGTAGCGCAGCTTGGTAGCGCATCTGCATGGGGTGCAGAGGGTCGCAGGTTCAAATCCTGCCGTCCCGACCATTTTTCCTTCCTTTCGTTTGTCCTTTCAGCACTCTCTGTGCGTTTTCGTGTTTATTGTTCCTGGTTGATCTTGCATCGAGCATATTCGGCATTTCCCGCTTTGTTTTTTACTGCTAATGGCGGCGGTTGCTAACGCTGTGATTCGCTATGCCGTCTGGACAGATTGCCTGCTTGCCGACATAGTGTGGCCACCGGGGCGTTAGTTAAGCCGCCTTTGTCTGGAAAACAATAACGGAACCGTTTGGCTTGGCATCATGACTGCAGTAACCCATTCCATACTTGTCGTCGATGATGATGACGATATCTGTGAGCTGTTGCAGACCTTTCTGGGACAGGCGGGCTATCACGTGCGCACCGCATCGGACGGTGATGCCATGCGTGAGGCTATGGATGAGTCACTACCCGATGTGCTGATACTGGATATCATGCTACCGGGTGATGACGGATTTACCCTTTGCCGCTGGGTCCGCGAGCATTTTAGTCTGCCGATCATCATGCTAACGGCCAGCTCTGACGAGACGGACAAAGTAATCGGGCTGGAGTTGGGGGCTGATGACTATATCGCCAAACCTTTCAGCGCCCGTGAGCTTCAGGCGCGCATCAAGGCGTTATTGCGGCGTTCCCAGCTGAGTCAGCAGGGTTTTCGGCGCTATGTCCGTTTCGGTCAGTGGCGCCTGGATTACCAGAACCATGAAATCAACGATCGCGATGGTCTTCGGGTCGCCCTGTCGGGTGCTGATTTCGCTTTGCTGAAACTCTTTATCGACAATGCCAACGCTATTCTGGATCGGGATACCATTGCCGGTGTTACCCGGGGCCGTGAGTCTGATCCGTTGGATCGTGTCGTGGATGTTGCAGTCAGCCGGCTGAGACAGCGGCTCGGCGATCAGGGGCGCCAACCCAAATTGATCCGTACCGTCCGTGGTGCCGGCTACATGCTGACGGCCACTGTCAGTTATGAGAATGAGTAAGCTAAAGTCTATTCTGGAGCGGTTTCGGCCGCGGTCACTGCTCACCCGGATGCTTCTGCTGACGCTGTTGGCCGTGGTGATGGCTCAGGGCATCTCAACCACATTCTGGTACGCCACATTTCGGGCTCAGGAAGATGAGGGCTTGCTGAACAGCAGCAGTAACCTGGCTTATTCCGCAGCCGCTACAGTTCGCTTCTTCAAATCATTGCCCCTCGAGTACCGGCACATCGTGCTGGATCAATTGCGGAACATGGGGGGGACCCGGTTCTTTGTGTCCCTGAATGAACAGGAAATTCCGCTCAAGGCATTACCTGACACCGATCGCAAGGTTCGGGTAGTCAGTGTGGTAAGTAATGTCCTGCGCCAACGCCTTGGGGGCGATTTACCGATCCGGGTTGAATTTGTTGCCCCCGAAAATCTTCGAATTCTCAATAGCCGGATGAAGCTGACGGATTTACCGCCGTCCTGGGCCGGCTACGCCCTGAACCTGGACCCTATCAATCCGCCGGTGCTGGTCACCCAGATCGAAATCGCGCCCAGCGAGTGGCTCTACCTGGCGACGCCGCTGCCGGCGCCTTACGTATCACTGGAAGACCCTGTGCTGCCGCGGCAGCAGATCTTTTTTATAGTGATGGTCAGCATCTTCCTGCTGAGCTTTATTGCCTTGCTGGTGCGCTGGCAGACCCGGCCTCTGCGACGATTGGCAAAAGCGGCAAGGGAAATGCCGTTTGATGACGACCGGCCTCCGTTGGCCGAGCAGGGCAGTAGTGAAGTGGTCGCGGTGACCCGGGCCTTTAACACGCTTCGCGAACGTATCCAGCGCTATCTCAAGGACCGGGAGCAGCTGTTTACTTCAATATCCCACGATCTGAAAACGCCGATCACCCGCCTGAGACTCCGCAGTGAATTGCTTGATGACGACCTCCTGAGGGACAAGTTCGAGAAGGACTTGCAGGAGCTCGATCTGCTCGTCAAGAGCGCGTTGCAGTCGGTAAAAGAACACGATGTCTACGAAAACATGGAGGCCGTTGATGTCCATGGCCTCATTGATCAGGTGACCGAGCCGGCGGCGAAGGAGCCGGGCAAGGTCACACTTGTTGGCCGCGCACTTCGCCCGTATCGCTGCAAGCCGTTAGCGCTGCGCCGCTGCATCGGTAACCTTTTCGATAACGCCTTGAAGTACGGTGAGCGGGTGACGATTCGTATTGAGGATTCGCCTGAGATCCTGACGCTGTATTTTGAGGATGAGGGCCCGGGCTTGGCGCCAGAACAGCTGAGTAAAATTTTTGACCCTTATTATCGGGCGTCGCCGACGGCTCCCGGCGATGGTTTGGGATTGGGTATCGCTCGCGGTATCGCCCATGCCCATGGCGGCGAGGTGGAGGCATCCAACCGAGCTGAAAGAGGGCTGCGCCTGACCCTTTTCCTGCCCCGAAATCCCCACTGACCGCGCCTGCCGGCCAATGTATCAAAGTTGTTACATTGGCCTTGCACTTTGATACGTCAGCGAAATCCCCGTTGCCATAGACTCAAATGATGTTGTCCTTATGAGACAACTGTTTTTACTCACAATAACAACAAGGTGCCGACTATGAAACTGATCCGTCATTTAATGGTTGCTATCGCCCTGTGCGTAGCCGGTTCATCTGCCCAGGCGGGCGAGGTGGAAGTGTTGCACTGGTGGACGTCCGGTGGTGAAGCAAAAGCTGCTGCTGCCCTCAAGCAGATGATGGAAGACCAGGGTCATACCTGGAAGGATTTTGCTGTCGCCGGTGGCGGTGGTGAAGCAGCTATGACCGTTCTCAAAACCCGTGCTGTTTCCGGTAACCCGCCCGCAGCAGCCCAGATCAAAGGGCTCGATATTCAGGAATGGGCCAAGCTGGGCTTTTTGACCAGCCTTGATGATGTCGCAGATAAGGCTAACTGGGACAGCATGCTGCCGCCTGTGGTGTCCAAGGTCATGAAATATGAAGGCCACTATGTAGCCGTGCCGATCAACGTGCACCGTGTGAACTGGCTGTGGGTCAATCCCGCTGTTTTCAAGAAGGCCGGTGCTGAAGTCCCGACGACTCTGGACGAGTTCTTCGCGGCCGCAGACAAACTTAAAGCCGCAGGCGTTGTTCCGCTGGCTCATGGCGGTCAGGCATGGCAGGACGCCACTCTGTTCGAAGCGGTCGCACTTGCTGTGCTAGGTCCAAAAGACTACACCGCCGCGTTTGTCGAGCATGACATGGACGTGCTTTCCGGCCCGAAGATGGTCGAAGCATTGACCAAGTTCCATCGCATGCGTGATTACATTGATCCCAACTCGGTGGGTCGCGACTGGAACGTTGCCACCAAGATGGTCATCAACGGCGATGCCGCGATGCAGATAATGGGTGACTGGGCCAAAGGCGAATTCACTGCGGCCGACAAAGTCGCCGGCAAGGACTACCTGTGTGTGCCTGCCCCGGGTACCCAGGGCACGTTCACCTTCAATATTGATTCCCTGGCCATGTTCAAACTGAACGACGAAGAGAACGAAAAGGCACAGAAAGATCTGGCCCGGACCATTCTGGAGCCCGAATTTCAGACCCTCTTCAACACCGCCAAAGGCTCGATTCCCGTGCGTACAGACATGGATATGTCGAACTTTGACGCCTGTGCTCAGAAATCGATGGAGGCCTTCAAATCGACGGCCGATACCGGCGGTCTGGTGCCAAGTTTTGCCCACGGTCTGGCAACCACCAGCGCGGTTCAGGGCCAGATTTTTGATGTCATCACCAACTTCTTCAATCAGAAAGATGCGGATCCGAAAGCAACGGCCAAGAGTCTGGCCTCAGCTGTCCAGTCTGCACTCTGATCCTGTCAGGCAACATTCAATAAGGGGCGGGCACATAGTTGTGTGCGCCCCGTGACCGATTACGGTTGAGGAGTTTCAAGATGGCTCAGCTCGGAGCGGTGTCCCAGGCGACACCCCGGCGTCCCCGTGTCCGTCTTACCCAGCTTCTGGAACGTCTGCTTCCCAAATTGGCGCTCGCGCCGACGGTGGTGCTGACGCTGGTGGGTATCTACGGCTTTATGATCTGGACCGGCGCGCTGTCGCTGACCAGTTCAACCTTTCTGCCCAGCTATGAATTTGCTGGATTCGAGCAGTATCAGCGCCTATTCGCCAATGACCGGTGGATGACGGCTTGCCAGAACCTGGCGATATTCGGCGCGCTATTTATTGGCTTTTGTCTCGCAATCGGCTGCTTTCTGGCCATTCTGCTAGACCAGCGAATCCGTCATGAAGGCATGATCCGCACGATTTATCTTTACCCGATGGCACTGTCGATGATTGTGACCGGTGCGGTTTGGCAATGGATTCTGAACCCCAGCCTGGGTCTGGAAAAACTCATGCACGACTGGGGTTGGACCAGCTTCCAGTTTGACTGGCTGACCGACACTGACATGGTTATTTATACCATTGTGATTGCCGCCGTGTGGCAGGCGTCCGGGTTTGTTATGGCGCTGTTTCTGGCAGGCCTGCGCGGTATTGATGGGGCCATTATCAACGCTGCCCGTGTTGATGGTGCAAGCTTGCCCCGCATTTATCTGCGAATCGTGCTGCCAGCGATGCGCCCGGTATTTTTCAGTTCGGTGATGGTGCTGGCCCATATCGCAATCAAGAGTTTCGACCTGGTGACCGCCATGACGTCAGGTGGGCCTGGATATGCATCGGATTTGCCGGCTCTGTTCATGTATTCCTTCACGTTTACACGCGGCCAGATGGGGATGGGCGCAGCCAGTGCGATGTTGATGCTGGGAGCACTGTTGGCGATTCTCGTGCCTTATCTGTATTCGGAACTCAGGGGGGCGCGCAATGCTTGATTCTACGCGTAAAGCGCTCACGCCCAGTCGGGTAATGGTATACGCAACCTTGTTGCTGGCCTGTCTGGTTTATCTGATTCCCGTCTTCGTGATGTTGATCACGAGTTTCAAAACGACCGGTGACATCCGCACAGGCAACCTGATGAGTATGCCCGAAAGCTGGTCGCTGGAAGCCTGGAGCAAGGCCTGGTCCTCTGCCTGCACCGGCGTGGAATGCAACGGCGTAAACGGGTTTTTCTGGAACTCCCTCAAAATGACGATTCCGGCGGTCCTTATTTCTACAGGGCTTGGCGCTATCAACGGTTACGTGCTTTCAAAGTGGCGTTTTCGAGGGTCCGACCTGTTTTTCAGCATGCTGCTATTTGGCTGCTTTATTCCCTTTCAGGTTGTGCTGCTGCCGATGGCCTCGACGCTGGGCAAGTTGGGGCTTGCAAATACGACACCCGGCCTGGTGCTGGTGCATGTGGTCTACGGGGTCGCGTTTACGACGCTGTTTTTCCGTAACTTTTATGTTGGCGTGCCGGATGCGCTGGTGAAAGCCGCGCGCCTTGACGGTGCCGGATTCGTCACCATTTTTGTGCGCATTATGTTGCCGTTGTCGACGCCCATTTTCATGGTGTGCTTCATCTGGCAGTTCACACAAATCTGGAATGACTTTCTGTTTGGAGTGGTGTTTGCCAGTGGCGACAGTCAGCCCATTACAGTGGGGCTGAACAACCTCGTGAACACCAGTACCGGGGTCAAGGAATACAACGTCGACATGGCGGCTGCGATGATTGCCGCGCTGCCCACGCTGCTGGTTTATATCCTGGCGGGCAAGTACTTCATTCGCGGGCTTACGTCTGGCTCGGTCAAAGGTTAAAAGGTCCTACAATGGCACAATTACAACTCAAGGGTATCCGCAAGACCTACGGTAATGCCGCTCAGGAAACCCTGAAAGGCATTGATATCAATATCGAGTCCGGCGAATTCCTGATTCTGGTCGGCCCTTCCGGCTGTGGCAAGTCGACTCTTATGAACAGCATTGCGGGGCTCGAGTCCATCACCGAGGGTGGCATTTACATCGATGGTGAGGATGTGACCCATGCTGAGCCCAAGGACCGGGATATCGCCATGGTATTTCAGTCCTATGCTCTCTATCCCACGATGACCGTGCGGGAGAATATCGCGTTCGGGCTCAAGATCCGGCGTATGCCCAAAAACGAAATTGAGACAGAAGTGCAGCGTGTCGCCAAGCTGTTACAGATCGAGCCATTGCTGGATCGAAAGCCCGCCAAACTGTCCGGTGGCCAGCAGCAACGGGTTGCCATGGGACGTGCGTTGGCGCGTCGGCCCAAGATCTATCTGTTCGATGAACCGCTGTCCAATCTTGATGCCAAGCTACGTGTCGAGATGAGGACTGAAATCAAGCGCTTGCACCAGCGGTTAGGAACAACCATCGTCTACGTCACTCACGATCAGATTGAGGCGATGACGCTGGCGGATCGTATCGCGGTAATCAAGGACGGTGAGTTGCTGCAGCTGGGTACGCCCAAAGAAGTCTACGAGAGCCCTGCAACACGTTATGTAGCAAGCTTTATTGGCTC
>TARA_R100001440_G_scaffold12432_4_pt1 | contig 17080 bp, 13 predicted proteins | sample TARA_R100001440 | Tara Oceans TARA_R100001440 (sample SAMEA2622112) | marine metagenome | biome: marine biome (ENVO:00000447); feature: surface water layer (ENVO:00002042); material: "saline water (ENVO:00002010), including plankton (ENVO:xxxxxxxx)" | depth 5 m
TCCGCAGTGGCCCGTTATGAGCCAGCCAGTTCAGATCCTCTGCCCCCAGCACGGGTAGCGGCGACGGCATACGCGGATCGGCAAGCACCCCGGCCGCCGGTATCAATATGAGGCAACAGAAACACCAAAAAACAAGGCGGCGGATCACAGATTATCCTTTGGCAATGAACTGGATTTATTCAGATCAGCATGTTAACAAATGAAGGACGGCCTGCGCTGCAGGCGATCATCGCACTGAAGGAGGTTTCATCATGGATATGAGCCAGCACACACTTTCCACATTGTTTGAGCAACTCGGCCTGCCATCCGACACTCAAAGCGTCGACGACTTCATCGCCCGCCACGCGCCGTTACCGCCGGAAACCGCTCTTGCCGATGCGGCTTTCTGGAACAAGGCTCAAGCCGGTTTTCTGCATCAGGGTATCGACGACGACTCCGACTGGGCGGAGGTCATTGATGAACTGGATGCGCGTTTAAGACACTAAACGAAGGCCGGCATCGGGCGAGCTTGGCATTACGCCCGGACCACCTGGTTGCGGCCGGCATGCTTGGCTTTGTATAGCGCCTTGTCGGCCAGATCAAAGATCTCATCAACCGTATTGGCTGCGCCGAAGGCTGCCATTCCAGCAGACAGCGTGATGTGCACCGGCGTGCTTTGAAAGTGGAACGGCAGCTCGGCAACATGGGTACGCAATCCATCCAGTACACGGTAGCCCACGTCAATTTCCGTTTCCGGCATCAGCACAACAAACTCTTCTCCACCGTAACGCGCTACAAAATCAGTTGATCGCAGGCGATCTTTCAGGGTTTTTGCTACCAGCTGTATTACCCGGTCTCCGGCCTTGTGGCCATACGAATCATTCACTTTCTTGAAAAAGTCGATATCAACAACCGCCATCGTGACCGGATTCCGGTAACGGGCCCAGCGCTCATACTCAAACTCGAGACGCTGCTGCCACGACTCCCGATTGGGCAGTTGGGTCAGCGCATCCGTGAGGGCCCGCGAACGCTCGGCCTTGAGTTGATCCTGCACCTGTTCGGAATACACCTCCATGCCCGCCAACTTTTCCTGCATAGCGGCCAGTTTCTCCTGCAGCACCTGTTCACGCTGGCCCTCACCTTCCCGGTAACGGCTGAAAGATTCAGCAAGAGCCTGAATATGATCGCTGACCGACGCTTTCAGGTCGTTCAGACTGGATGAGGTGTCCACCGCATCACCAATGCTTTGCAGACGGGTATTCAGTTCCCGGTCCAGCAATTCGGTGGCGCTCCGGCGATCTGCATTGGCCTCCAGTTGTGCGGCACAGTTTTCCTTCAGCGCCAGCAATCGCTCATCGAGACGTTTCAGAAAGTCTTCAAACTCCGATCGCCCCTGGCTCATTGCAGCGACGACCAGATCCAGAATATCGTTCAGTGCGTCGCGGATGGTGTCCCAGTCCTGACTCTGATCCAGCAGTGATTTCAGATGCTGCGCCTTGGCCTGCATGGATGACTCAAGGCTGACCTGAGCCAGCATATGGCCGATCAGCTCGCCAATACGCCGCGCGATTCTGAGCCGGTCGTCACCTGAACTGTCACCCTGCGCGCCAGTCTGATTCGGGGCAGCGGCGGCGGGTTCAGGGCTGGCTGGGCTATTAACAGCCGAAGAATTGCGAATGTCTGCATCGTACGCATCGCGCGACTCTGCATCCAAAGCCAGCGGCGTTGCTGCGGTGTCTTTATCCCTGGAGAACAGCCGTCGCCAGGACGGTTTAGCCTGGCCCTCAGCCGGTGCGCAGGACTCAACCAGCCCGGTCAGTCCGGCCAGCCAGGTGTTGAGAGGGCGAACGCCGTCTTCAAGTTTGCCCAGTGCTTTGTCGAGATGGCGGATATCCTTGCGAGCCAGCCTGTCGCCGGCGGTCTCATCGATGGCCGTAAGCAGCCGCGACAGGCTCTCGACCAGTTGTGCCTGATCATCCACCTTGCGGGCATCAAGTCGCGCCAGCGCTTTGTCCATCCCAGCCTGCGCACGTTTGAGACTCTGGATGTTGCCGCTCTCGCTCCGCAAGTCATCCCGAATACCATCAAGCAGGCGATCCAGCTCGCCGTCCAGTCCATCAGCAAAAAGCGTTGCTCTTACCAGAAGCCTTTGCAGCGTGTATCGCTCTTCCTGCCAGTCGCTCTGGTTCATTCCGATTAGTCCCACTTGCAATTAAAACCTGTTGATATGAAATGACAGTTGCACGCAACGCGATTGCCGTGACCTCTTTGTAAAAGTAGACGCAGGCAGCAGGTCTTTCTAGCTCGCCACCAGCTCAATGCGGTACCAGGCGCTGTTAGTCACCGTCTTGTGAAGACGATTTTTCTGCCTGCGGTCGCGATGCAGCAGGGCCGGGACGGCGACGGGCCCGCGGATGGCTGGCATCGTATACTTTGGCCAGATGCTGAAAATCGAGGTGCGTATAAATCTGTGTGGTCGAAATATCGGCATGCCCGAGCAACTCCTGCACGGCTCTGAGATCGCCACTTGATTCCAACAGGTGACTGGCGAACGAGTGACGTAACAGGTGAGGATGCAGACGCTGGTCTGCCCCTTTGAACAAGCCCCAGCGATTAAGTCTGGCCTGAACACTGCGCGGGCTCAGCCGCTTGCCCTGCCGACTGAGGAACACCGCCTCCTCGCCGTCTCTGGCCAGCGACGCACGCACATCCAGCCATTCGTTCAGTGCAGATACTGCTTTCTGCCCCACTGGTAAAATGCGGGTTTTGCTGCCTTTACCCAACACTCGAAGCTCGCCCCCCGACAAGTCCATGCTCACCAGATCAAGCCCCACCAGCTCGGCCAGTCGCAAACCGGAGGAATACATCAGTTCAAGCATGGCCCGGTCGCGCACTTCGAGCACGTCGTCGGCGTCAGCATCCAGCAGATGGTTGAGCTGATCCACGTCGGCCACACGAGGAAGCTTCTTGCCGGACTTGGGAGCGCGCACATCAAGCGCGGGATTATCCTTTACCGCACCCTCGCGCAGCATGAATTCGTAAAACCGGCGAATAGCCGAGAGGTGACGGGCGATACTGCGACCACCCAGACCTTCCCGGCTCAGTTCAACTACATGACGGCGCAACCCATGTACATCGAGCTGGCTCCAGTCCGTCAGCTGCTGGCTATGCAACTCTTCGGCGAGACGCTCGATATCACGGAGATAGTGCTGGCAGGTATGTGGCGACAGGCGGCGTTCGGAAGCAATATGCTCGGCGAACCCCGCCATTGAAAGGGCAAGCGTGTCCGGTAAATCACTCATCGCATACCTCAGTTTCGTCGGCGCTTTCAGCGAGTGTGACAAAACCGCCGCGTTCGCGACCTTCTGCCACTTCCTCTACGCCCGACGGGCGCCGATTAGCGGGATTCAGCTACCCGGTCGGAAACCGGCTCCAACTGACTGTGGCGCGCCATCAAAGGCGGCAGCAAGCGGCTAAGCGTGTCGCTCAGATATGACAAAAACATCGACCCCATGCTCTCGTCAAAATAGCCGCTTTGCTGGCTACCAATCGCGAACAGCCCGAGCAGATCGCCGTGGCGAAGCGGCACCAGTGCAACCGATGCAATGGGAGTGTCCCGCTGGGGAAACAGAAACGCCCGCTGATCAATACGGAACTGACCGCACACGGCGCGCTGCCCCTCAAGCAGCGAACCCAACAGGGTCTCTGCTTCCTTGCGGTTAACCCGGACCAGCGCGCCTTCGGCAGCCGAACAATCGACATCGGGCTTCAACGCGCCCTGCTCGAAAATAATCAGCGAGGCTGCATCGAGACCGAAATCGCCACGAATGCTGTCGTCGATGACTGACGCCATTTCGGTGATGGTGCGCGCCTCGATCACCTGGGTCAGCAGACGCTTACTCTTTTCAAAAAGCCGGTCATTGTGCCGGGCAATTTCAATCAACTCGCCGAGTTCATGGCGCAGCATATCCCGTTGTTCCCGAAACAGATGAACCTGGCGCTCAACCAGCGAGATAGCGCGACCGCTGTCATGAGGCAAGGTCAGGGTGCGCAACAGATCGCTCTGCCCCACAAAAAACTCTGGGTGTGCTTTCAGATAGGCAACGACATCTTCTTCTGTCGCTGCGCCCGACGTTTGCGGTTCCGCCTGGTCTGTCATCCGGAATCCTCCTTTCTCGGCCGCCTCTTGGTGGTTGCAGCACCCGCTTCTTGGAGTGCGTAATACAAGTCACAAAGGCACGACTCTTGTTATCCAACTACCAGTCCCGTCAAGAGGTCCCAGCGCCAGCTTTTTTTCTGGATTTACTTCTGTTGTTCCGATTCGACTGCCGCCCTGAACGCGGCACTCTGCGGGCAGGGTCTGCCGGCACCCGCACCTGGCCATCAAATACGCGGGCGGTAGGACCTTCCATCATAACAGGCGCCCCTTCGCCCTGCCATTCAAGGGTAAGCGGCCCGCCACGCAACTCTATCCGGACGCGTTCGTCCAGTAACCCGCGCAAACGGCCCGCCACCATAGCAGCGCAAGCGCCAGAGCCGCAGGCTAGCGTTTCGCCCGAGCCCCGTTCAAACACTCTCAAACGGGCATTCTGGCGATCTACAATCTGGAGAAATCCGATATTGGCGCGCTTGGGAAAATTATCGTGAGATTCCAGCACCGGCCCCAACACCTCCACTGGCGCCGTATCAATATCATCAACCAGCAATACGGCATGAGGATTGCCCATGGAGATAGCAGACAGCTCCACACTGTCATCCCCGACCTGCACCTTATAGGTCAGCGCGCGACCGGTGGCATTGAAGGGAATCCGCTCAGGCTCAAGTTCGGGCACGCCCATATTCACCGTGACCCAACCTTCTTTGCCCACCCGCAGCTCAATCACGCCACCTGCCGTCTGGACCCGAATGACTTTCTTATTGGTCAACCGCTGGTCCCGCACAAACCGGGCGAAACAACGGGCGCCATTGCCACACTGTTCGACCTCGGAGCCGTCAGCGTTGAAGATCCGGTAGCGAAAATCAACATCGGGCAATCCGGGCGGTTCAACCACCAGCAACTGGTCAAATCCGATACCAAAATTACGATCCGCCAGCTCCTTTATCATTTCCGGGCGCATACGAAATGGCTGGCTGATGGCGTCAACGACCATAAAGTCATTGCCCAAACCGTGCATTTTGGTGAATTGCAGGTTAGCACCACCGCGCTTCGTATCGCTCATATCACTCACTCTGGCAAACAGGATTCGAGCCGCAACTGGTCATCCAGGGTTTCGCGTTCCCGAACCAGATGCGCTTTTGCGCCATCGACCATGATTTCCGGGGGCCGGTTGCGGGAGTTGTAGTTGGAGCTCATCACAAAACCATAAGCGCCAGCCGAGCGAACCGCCAGCAAATCACCCGGTGCAAGACGCAGTCGACGGTCCTTACCCAGAAAATCACCGGTTTCACAGACCGGACCAACCAGATCGTAAACTTTCTCTTCCACATCATCTCGTGGCGATACAGGCACAATCGCCTGCCAGGCGCTGTAGAGGGCAGGCCGGATCAGATCATTCATGGCCGCATCGATGATCGCGAAGTTGCGATGTTCAGTGCACTTGAGGAATTCGACACGGGTCAGCAGAACACCGGCATTGGCCGCAATCGAACGCCCCGGCTCCAGAATGATTTCCAGTTTGCGATCCGCCAGCCGCTCACGCACCTTGATCATGTAATCGGCAGGCGACGGCGGCTTCTCCTGGTCATAGGTCACACCCAGACCACCGCCCATATCCAGATGCCGAATGCAGATGCCGTCTTCCGCAAGCTGATCAACCAGTGCAAGCACCCGCTCCAACGCGTCCATAAAAGGCGCCACCGTGGTCAACTGGGATCCGATATGGCAGTCCACCCCCTGAACATCAAGGTTCGACAAGCTGGCAGCGTGGCCATAGATCCGCCGGGCATCAGCGATATCAATACCAAACTTGTTTTCTTTCAGGCCAGTGGAGATATACGGGTGGGTGCCTGCATCCACATCCGGATTAACCCGCAAGGACACCGGCGCGGTAACACCCATTGCCGCAGCAACTTCATTCAGTCGATCTAGCTCGGTTTCAGATTCCACGTTGAAACAGCGAACCCCCACCTCCAAGGCCCGGCGCATCTCGTGTTCCTGCTTGCCAACCCCGGAGAATACCACCCGATCAGACCGGCCACCGGCGCGCAGCACCCGCTCTAGCTCGCCTACTGACACAATATCAAAGCCGGCACCCAGGCGGGCGAGCACATTCAACACCGCCAGGTTGCTGTTGGCCTTGACGGCATAACAGATCAAATGGGGGCAACCAGCGAGGGACTCATCATAAGCCCGAAAGTGGCGCTCCAGCGTTGCACGGGAATAGACATAAGCCGGCGTTCCAAACTTGCTGGCGATGTCGCTCAGGGCCACATCTTCGGCGTAAAGCGCGCCGTCGCGGGTATTAAAATGATCCATTCAGATTCCTGTTATTCAGCAGCGCCCTGTTCGTCGGGCTTGTCATTCTCCGGCAAAGCAGCCGGTTGCTCACTTTGGACCGGCGCAGCCTCTGGCTCAGGCGCCTTGAACAGCGGTCCTTTCTGGCCACAACCGGTCAGCATCAGTGCGGCAAGGCCTATTATCAGTCGTCGACCCATCATCAGATCAGGCTCCGGCGGTATTGAGGCTGCGGCAAAAACGACAGTGCTCGCCACGCTTTGCAACAGCCTCATTGGATTAGGAGGGCAGTATACCCACTGCGGTTAAACCGTGCGAGATCATCAGGGAGTCTTCAGCGCCGCGTTCAGTTCCGCTTCCAGCGCAATGCGGTAGTGCAGGTACTGGCAGGTTTGCAGATCGTGCTGATATGCCTGCGGGTCAATGTCGTGGGGCAGATAGACATCAGTGAGATAAATCGGATAGTCACCCTGCCCCCGACGCCGGGATGTCACGTAATGGGCCACAGCCCGGGCAAGTTGATCGCCATGATCCAGTTCAGTGAATTCCTGCTCATCACAGAACAGATCAAATCGCAGCGGCTGATCGCCCTCACTGACTCCCACCGCCTGCACTTCAAAGCCATCCAACGGCTGCTCATCGGGCGAGAAAGAGCGGGGTTCAAGGCGCCACTGGCCTCGGGACCGCACCAATTCCATACAGCGAATGGCAAGCTCGCCGCCTGCATCCACCAACGCACCACGCAGTTGGCGACGCTCTGCCAGGTTCCCCAGAAAGCGAAACACCGGCGCCAGCAAGTGTCGACGATTACTGCAAGGCTGGCGCCAATGGCTCAGGGACCCCCGCTCATCGATCACCCACACTTCAGCGTCAGTATCATTCAGCAGGTAGAACACCTGGATATTGTCCGGCTCACTGGCATCACAAATCAGCCGCAAGGCGGCATCTTCTTCCAACGCATGCCGATCCAGCACAATGGGCATGAAAGTGTGTTGGGGTTTCTGCAAATGCTCACGCAAAGCCTCTGAAGACTCAAGCGCCACAAAGCCGGGCTCGCCATCAGTAAACTGCAGCACAAAATAGCGCCGGCCCATTTCAATGACATAGCGCAGGGAGTGAGGGCCGCGGCCATTTGCAAAGAAGCAGTTCTGAACATCATCGAACAAGATCGCCAAGCGACGCTCGATGGATACCGCATGCCCGAGGCCCGGGCAACAAACGCTCAACTCGGGTTTCAGCGCAGGCGCCTTTGCCCGCGCAGCCAGCAGGTTCTTCAAACACTGAATCAGAATATCGCCCACTTCATAGCGATGAACCGAGACCTCGTGCCAGCTGTTGAGCACGACCTGATCGAGCGTCAGCACCAGATTTTCCCGACCTCCACTGAAACCGAGGGAATCGTGTCGGGCGCTCAGTTTATGCAAGCCTTTTTCCGAAAGCGGCGCTTGCGGGTCAACCGCCACGTTGGCGATCAGAACCACACGCAACAGCGAGCTGCCGGCCATCAACGCTTCCCGGGATGCCGGCGCTAATGGCACCGGCAGAGCTGCCTGCAGAGTTTCAATCATCGTTCTCAGACCGGCCATGGTCAGCGGGCTGGTGCCGCTGCGGAGATTGAGCCGGGTAGCCCTGGTCAGCAGTCCGTTGCAATGACACCAGACCAGTAACTCAACCAGGCTGGCGCTGCGGCGTATCACGGGTTGCCAGTGCGCATCGGCAGGACTTTCAAGATCGCGATACAGCAACCAGCCCGCCAACTGGGTGGTTCCCGGCTGGGTGGACTGGTGATGAAACGACAGGTTCTCTTCTGCCAATGACGGCGCAATGTTGGGGTTTACCAGTTCAACTTTGCCCGCTTTGCGCTGAAACGCCGCGTAAAGTTTGCGCCCCAGCAGGCTCATGTCAGTCGGACGAATCGCCGCACGGACGGCATGACTCCGTGCCATTCGGGACAGGAAGCGATAACTGTGCGTAAGCTCAGCGACAATGGTGCGACGCAGGATCTGCACATCATTGATCCGCCATCGCTCCCGGTCATCCAGTTGCTTTATATCCGCAGATGTCCAGCCCCACTGCTGCGTGAGCTCAGACAGCAAGGCGCCTTGCCAGGACCGGTCGCTTCGTTCAAGGCGGCTCAGCGGTAGCCCGCTTTTGAGGTACAGGCTCTGGCGCACCAGCGCCAGTCGCTCGGGCGTTTCCAGCGACAACAGCCATTGTTCAAGGCGCTGGTAGAGCAGCACATAAGGATCAAGGGCGTTGGTCTCCGTAACACCGGCGTATACCTGCTCCTTGAACACGCGGGACAACAGCGGCTGATCAGCGTCACGGGCGTAACACTCGATCAACAAAAGCTTGAGGATAGACTTCCAGGGCGCATCAATGCCTTTGTAGAGCTGCCAGACACCCGCGCCCAGAAACTCCGCTGACGGCACCCGCGTAACGGCGCCAAAATCGATATACTGATCCGGTCGGATAAAGCGACAATCCTGCAACTGGCGCACCAGCACATCGTATTGCTCTTCCTGATCCGCCGGGATCAGCCACCAGAGCGGATAACAACCCGCCAGATATATCCCTGTGCGATAAAATTCATCGAGCAGCAAATAGTGCTGAGCGCTGCCGCAATTCTCACCATTAACTTCAACATTCTGCCGCCCGGTGCGAAAGTCTTCGGCCGAGAACACGAACACGTGCAACTCCAGTCCCAGGGTCGCGGCCCAGTCGGATATCGCGGCCGCTTTCTTTTCCAGCTGAGCCACACCCTCCGGCGCGAGATCCGGCCGGTAACAAAGCCAGACGTCAAGGTCGCTGGCCACCGAATGACCGATAGTACCGGGACTTCCCATGAGAAACAGGGCGCTAATATCGGCAAGCCTGCGACCGGATGAGCGCGACCGGAACGACCGGGCCAGTCGCTGCGCCGCATCCAGGGCGGATGGGTCGGGCGTGTAATGGGCAATGCCGTGCGGGCAGGCGTGATCAAGATAGCCGGGGAGCGCCGGATGATTGAGGTGGAACAGCAACGGCAACAGATCGAGCACAACCTGCTGGCGGGTCGCCAACGCCATTCGGGCGCGATCGCAACGGGCCTGATTCACCTTCAGGAACCGGTCGCAAAGGCGCTTCAGAGTTTTGCGATCGATGCCTTCGGCAAAGTCGAGCAGGATCGGAAATGCAGAGGCCACGGACGACGCTATCCTCGCGGTTAATCAGTCAAAAGATGACCACAGCAGCGGCTCTAATTCAGTCGTGTCTCGCTGCGGCATTAGCAGTATCATGTTAGCCTCCACTCAAAACCACAACGATAATAACCTACAGGGTGCGGATCCAGCGTGAAGGAATTTTTCATCAGCCGCTATCGTCGCGAGGCATCATCCCCCGAGGAGCGGCGCGCGCTCGTGCGGATCGACGATGCCGGCATCATTACCTATGCCGATACTTACGCCGATCCCGTGCTGGGCTATGACGCCCACGAACTGACCGGTGTGGCGATTGCTTCTCTGGCCGCCACGCCACAAGACAACCCGCTGAGCCCAACCCATCGCGAATCGCTCGACAGTGGCGAGCCGATCATGCTGACACTGCGTCATCGTGAAGGCTTCTTCTTTACCGCCCGATTCAGCGTAAGGGTTGATGTTGCGGACGCCGATCAGGTGGCATCAGCTTCCATCTTGCCTCGCGGTGAAGAACCTCTCGATCCACGTCTGCTGAAACTGACTGAAAACTCCGGCCAGCTGGGCATCTGGCAGGTGGACACCAAGAGCAACAACATCAGCTGGTCTGACGGCCTTTACAAACTCTTCGATCTGCGCCCCGGTACCGACATCTCGCCTGAACACGCACTCTTCTACTTTCAGGAACACCAGCATCGGGTGCGCGCGCTGTTTCGTCGCTGCCTGCGCTCCGGCAAGGCATTCAGTCGCGATCTTCATATCCTGACGGCACAACAGCGCCTGCGCCACGTCCGCATGACGGGCCGCGCATTGAAAACAGGCGACAAGATCACCTCTATCGCCGGCACACTGGTTGACCTGTCCGATCGCCTGCAACAGCGCGAGGCCCGCACTGAAATTGAACAGATCCTGCAAGGGGTGCTTGCCGCCTCTGACAATCTGATCATGGCGGTCGCCCCCGACATGCAGATCCTGGCGGTGAACAGCCCGATGGTGCATCAGTTCGAACGCACCTTCAGCCAACGCCCCCGGGTCGGCGACAACCTGACCCGGCTACTCGCCGACTTCCCCAACGAACGCCGGTTGGGCCAGCGGTTGTGGGAACGCGCGATGCAGCGCGATCACTTCACCGTGGAAATGCCACTGGCCCGACAGGAACGGGAACTACCGGTTTTTGAAATTCGCTATCAGCGGTTGCGTGATGCCCAGGGCCATACGATCGGCGCCGTCCATATTGCACAGGACATCACACACCGGATGCGAACCGGCGATAACCTGAATTACCTGAGCAGTCACGATCCGATGACCGGCCTGCTCAATCGACGCGAACTGCTGCACCGCCTTAACAGAGCGCTTAAAAGCGTTGGCGAGGGCAAGCCCGGCCATGCCCTGCTCTATATCGATCTGGACCATGTCACCCGCTTCAACGAAACCGCGGGCGCCGGTGCCTGCGATCGCTATTTACGGGAACTGGCCGGCATGTTGTCCACACGCGTGCGGCAGCGCGATGCCCTGGCTCGCATCTCAGCGGACAAATTCGCGCTGCTGCTGGATCAGTGTTCGGAAGTTGAAGCCCGAAAAATCGCACGCAACCTGAGTGACAAAATAAGCGGCTTTGTATTTGAGTGGCAGGGCAATTCGTTGCAGACCACGGCCAGCGGCGGCCTGGTGCCATTCGGCAATGGCAGTCGCATTGAAGGGGCTGAGGCCTTGCTGGCACTGTCGGCCGACCTTTGCCAGACCGCCAAGGATGCCGGCCGGAACCGCGTTCATGTACACCGGGATCAAGGCTCAATTCTGCTGGAAAGCGAGGCGCAGGCGTTGCTTGCCCGCCTGAAACAGTATGTCAGCGAAGACCGCATCAACCTGATGTATCAGTCCTTGCGGCCGGTCACCAGCGCCACCTGGGGCGAGCACATCGAGATTCTGGCGCGACTGGGCAATGGAGACGAAGAGGGAGGTGTCTGGCTGCCAGACGATTTCCTGCCCATCGCTGAGCGCTTTGATGTGGCCCGCGACATTGATCGCCGGGTCATTCGCAAAACCCTGAGCTGGCTGGCTCAACACAAGCTGCTGGAACCGCGATTGAAACATTGCAGCTTCAACCTGTCACTGGCCAGCGTGCTCGATGACAGCTTCCCGGCCTTTGTCGGCCAACAGCTGACCGACTCAATGTTCTCCGCCGAACGCTTCTGCTTTGAGATCCGCGAAAGTGACGCGACCCAGTATTCTGACGCCGTGACGGTGTTCTGCGATGCCATGCATGAGGTGGGCTGCCGGGTCGCGCTTGATGGCGCCGGAGCGTCGGTGCAGAGTTACACGCTGGCAGCTCGCTTACCGGTGGACCTGATCAAGCTGGACCGCAGCCTGATGAAGGATCTGGACGAAGACCCGGTACAACAGGTGATGGTCGAAGCACTGCACAGAATTGCCGAAACCGCTGGCAAAACCACGGTGGCCACCTTTATCGAGAATGACGATACGCTGCGACAGGTACGCAAGCTGGGGATTCATTTCGGGCAGGGATTCAGACTATCGATGCCGCAGCCACTGGAGAATCTCGCACCGGCAACGGTTGAACTGAGCACCGGGAAAATCGGCTAGCCGCCGGGCCCGGTGCTCAATGGTCACAGCTTACTTCACGGCTGTTTTCATAGCCGTCTTCATAGATTGACGGGCTCGCCCGACAGCCGCGCGCACCTGATCCGGCGCGGTGCCGCCCAGATGATCACGCGCCTGAACCGAGCCTTCCAGCGTCAGCACGTCGAAAACGTCAGCCGTAATCACATCCGAGAATACCGCCAGCTCTTCCAGCGTCATGTCAGACAGGTCGCGCTCTTCAGCCACACCGAAGGCCACGGCTTTGCCCACAACTTCGTGCGCGTCACGGAACGGCATGCCTTTCTTGACCAGGTAGTCGGCCAGATCCGTTGCGGTGGAGAACCCCCGCTTGGCGGCGATGCGCATATTGTCAGCCTTGGCTTCAATGGCCGGCACCATGTCGGCATATGCCTTGAGGCAGCCTTTAACGGTATCCACCATATCAAACAGTGGTTCCTTGTCTTCCTGGTTGTCCTTGTTGTAAGCCAGCGGCTGGCCTTTCATCAGGGTCAATAAGCTGATCAGGTGACCATTCACCCGGCCGGTCTTGCCGCGCACCAGCTCCGGCACATCCGGGTTTTTCTTCTGGGGCATAATGGATGAACCGGTGCAAAAACGGTCTGGCAGATCGATAAAGTCGAACTGGGAAGACGTCCAGAGCACCAATTCTTCACTGAAGCGTGACAGGTGCGTCATCAGTAGCGCGGCAAAACTGCCGAATTCAATCGCGAAATCGCGGTCACTGACTGAATCCAGCGAGTTCTCTGTAGGCCGGTCAAAACCCAGCAGTTCTGCGGTATAGGCCCGGTCGATCGGATAGGTTGTGCCCGCCAGCGCTGCGGCGCCCAACGGCATGATGTTGACCCGCTTGCGACAGTCGAGCAGACGTTCAGTGTCACGCACCAGCATTTCGTACCACGCCATCAGGTGATGACCAAAGGTCACCGGCTGCGCAGTCTGCAGATGCGTAAAACCCGGCATGATGGTGTCGGCTTCGCGCTCTGCCAGATCCAGCAGTCCCTGACGCAGGCGCACCAGCTCTTCGTGAATCACGTCGATTTCATCACGCAGATACAGGCGGATGTCCGTGGCAACCTGATCGTTTCGGCTGCGTCCGGTGTGGAGTTTCTTGCCGGTAATGCCAATGCGGTCCGTCAGCCGTGCTTCGATGTTCATGTGCACGTCTTCAAGACTCACCGACCACTGGAATGCGCCGGACTCGATATCCGCCTTGACGCCACGCAGGCCTTCGATAATCTGATCACGCTCGGCATCGGTCAGCACACCGACTTTCGCCAACATGGTCGCATGAGCGATAGATCCCGTAATATCATGGTGATACAGGCGCTGATCAAAGCCTACGGAGGCGGTAAAGCGTTCAACAAAAGCATCGGTCGGCTCGCTGAAACGGCCACCCCAGGGTTTTTCGGAGGTCTTGTTCTGGTCAGTCATGGTCTATCTTTCCTGCTAACTGAATGTGTTCCCGCCAAAGGCGGGATACAGGACACGCGCCGCCTATACGGGCGCACACCCCGGATTTTGAAAATTGCCGGGATTGTACCACTGTCTACCCAACAGGTGCCCGGATGTCCCTGACCTCTGCCAAAAAAACCGATCCGGTGGAGGAAAACACGACGACCGATTTCTTCGTACCGGACCTTTGCCGTGTGCGTGCGGTATTCATGTTGCTGATGATCAGCGAGCTGATCGTCGTGCTGCTATCCATTCTGCAGGCGGAATCGGGCTGGATCGACTGGAACTATTTCGGGCTGGTATCGTTATTCGTCCAGTGGACGGTGCTGAGCAGCGCCGCACTGATCTGCAGCATCAGGCACTGGCTGAGCCATTTCTCAACCACCCAGGTCGTTCTCATCATCACCGCTGTCGTCCTGACCGACGTGCTGGTATTCACTGTGATCGCCGCCCAGCTGCTGCCCATGACCAGCGCGTCTCTTTCGGTCCATATGGTCGGGCGCAACATGCTGGCAGCATTGATCATCACCCTGATGGTCTTGCGCTATTTCTATCTTCAGCATCAATGGCGCTGCCAGAAGCAGGCTGAAATGCAGTCACGGGTTACAGCGCTGCAAGCGAGGATTCATCCGCATTTCCTGTTTAACAGCATGAACACCATCGCCAGCCTGATCGCCAGCCGGCCCGCGCAAGCAGAGGAAGCTGTGCTGGATCTGTCGGAACTCTTTCGCGCCAGCCTGCGCACCCAGGATCGCCTGATCACCCTGAAAGAGGAACTGGCGCTCTGCCAGCGCTACCTGGCCATTGAAGCGCTGCGCCTGGGTGATCGTCTGACCCTGACCTGGCAGCTGGATGACGACCTCGGCGCGCAAGCGATTCCGCCACTGACGTTGCAGCCACTGATCGAGAACGCCATCTACCATGGTATCCAACCACGTCCGGAGGGCGGTGAAATCCGGATCGAGACCTATCGTAAGCGCAACGCGGTCTATATCCAGATCCAGAACCCTGAGCCGGACCAGAAACTGGACCGCCACCAGGGCAACCGGATTGCGCTTGCCAACATCCGCGCCCGGCTGGAAGCCCTGTTCGACGAGTATGCGGTGCTCAAGCACAGCGTTCACGATGGCCGCTATACTGTTACGCTGCGCCTGCCCTGGCGGACAACCACTCAGTGAGCGTGGAACCACCGATACAACAACAGAATTCAGGAATTTCTTTATGCCCCAGCGCATCCTGATTGCAGATGATGAGCCCCTTGCCCGGGAGCGCCTGCAACGCCTGGTTGACTCCATTCCCGACTATGACGTCTGCGGTGAAGCCGCCGATGGCAACCACGTTCTGCAAGCCATCGCAGAATGCGAACCGGATATCGTGCTGCTCGACATTCGCATGCCCGGGCTTGATGGCATGGATGTGGCTCGCCAGATCACCCAGCTCAGCCGGCCGCCTGCGGTGATTTTCTGCACGGCTTTCGACCAGTACGCCATCAATGCCTTTGATGTGCAGGCGATCGCTTACCTGCTAAAGCCGGTGCGACTGGAAACACTGACCGACGCACTGGCCCGCGCCGGACGAATCAACCGGGTACAGCTGCAGGCACTGGAAGCCGAGCAGCGGCCCCAGCCAGGCAAGCTCGCCGTGCGCACCTATCGCGGCACAGTATTGATCGATGTCAGCAGCATTCGTAGCTGTGAAGCCGATCAGAAGTGCGTGACTCTGCGCCACAGCAACGGCGAAACCGTCACCGATCACACGCTCAAAGAGCTCGAAAGCAGCTTTCCCGAAGCGCTGATTCGGATTCACCGCCACACGCTGGTCGGCAAACGCTTTATCGAGGCCATGACCCGCACCCCGGCTGGCCAATACCAGATTCAGCTCAACGATGGCTCGGCATCGCTGCAGGTCAGCCGCCGTCACGCAGGCGCCGTCCGGGAATGGCTACAGCAACAGGGCCGCTAGCCCCGCTTCGAGCAGACAAAACAACGCGGTCAACCACGACATTTGAAGCCATTCGCGTTAGGCTATCGGCTTCATCCAACGAGTAGTGAACAGCATCCATCATGTCCAAACGTACGCTGCGCATTGCAACCCGCAATAGTGCCCTGGCCCTCTGGCAAGCCGAATTCATCAAAGCGGAGCTTGAGCGTCTGCACGACCACATCACTGTGGAGCTGCTCGGCATCAAAACCCAGGGCGACAAAATACTCGACGTCCCGCTGGCCAAGATTGGCGGTAAAGGCCTGTTCGTCAAAGAACTCGAGGAAGCCATGCTCGATGGCCGGGCTGACCTGGCCGTGCATTCCATGAAAGATGTGCCGATGACCTTCCCGGACGGCCTCGATCTGGTCGCCATCTGCGAGCGGGAAGATCCCACTGACGCATTCGTCAGCAATCATTTCGATAATGTCGATGCACTGCCCCAGGGCGCTATCGTCGGCACCGCCAGTATGCGGCGTGAGTCCCAGCTGCGGGCCTACCGCCCTGACCTGGAGATCCGCACACTCAGAGGCAACGTCAACACCCGGTTGGCAAAACTGGATGCCGGTGATTATGACGCGATCGTACTGGCCAGCTCAGGCCTCAAGCGCCTCGGCTTTCATGACCGTATCCGCTACGCATTGCCGGACACCGTCTCCCTGCCTTCGGTAGGCCAGGGCGCGCTCGGCATTGAATGTCGCACCGACGACGCCGATCTTATTGCGCTGCTCCAGCCGCTAAACCATCAGGATTCGTCCGACCGGGTCCGCGCCGAGCGGGCACTGAACCGCAGACTCGAAGGCGGTTGCCAGGTGCCGATTGCGGCCTATGCCCTGCTTGAAGACGACGACACGATCTGGCTGCGCGGCCTGGTCGGTTCAGTGGATGGCACCGAAATCTATCGCGTAGAAGGTCGCGCCCCCCGGATTGAGGGTGAACGACTGGGCACCGAACTCGCCGAAGATCTGCTGTCGTTAGGTGCCAATCGCATTCTGGCTGACATCTATGGCTTCGACGTCAAGTAACGCAACGCTTGCGGGGATGCGTATTCTCATCTGCCGCCCCCAGCCGGATGCCGATCGTGTTGCTCTGGCACTGCAGGCAGCAGGAGCAGAAACCCACTGCCTGCCGATGCTGACTCTGGCACCGACACCCGATACACCGGAGCGCCGCAGCCGGATTCAGGAGCTGGCGGAGTACCAGCACGTTATCGCCGTCAGCCCCGGCGCCGCTCGCGCGTTTCTGGAATATGCCGATGACTGGTGGCCGCAGTGGCCAGTCGGACTACACTGGTATGGAGTAGGAAGCGGTACAGCCGAGATTCTGCGCCATGCAGGACTGACGGTTACGACGCCAGCCAACGGCTACACCAGCGAGCACTTGCTGTCAGTGCCGGCACTGGCAGCACCCGCCGGCGAAC
>TARA_R100001440_G_scaffold25447_6_pt1 | contig 17052 bp, 19 predicted proteins | sample TARA_R100001440 | Tara Oceans TARA_R100001440 (sample SAMEA2622112) | marine metagenome | biome: marine biome (ENVO:00000447); feature: surface water layer (ENVO:00002042); material: "saline water (ENVO:00002010), including plankton (ENVO:xxxxxxxx)" | depth 5 m
CAAAAAGTACTTTCTGAAATCCGTGATTTAAGAATTTACTTTCAAGTCCGTGGCTTGAAAAGTGTTACCAAGTCCGTGACTTGGAAATGTAAAACTAACTTCTAAATAAGCCAATGGCTGCTCCGTTTCAGAATTATACTGGCGGTGTCTTATTAGCGGACATCGTTAAAAGAAATAACTTTAGTGCTTACGTTTCTCAAGCTATCAAAGAGCGTAGCCTATTTATACAGTCCGGTGCTGTAGTTCGTAATGCTTTGCTTGATGCAACAGCAGGAGGAACAAGAATACAGGTTCCAGAATTTAACCCAATCGCACCAACTGAAGAAATTTTAGATGGTACAGGTACATGGGGAACAAGTGGTGCTGGTTATCTAACACCTCAAAAAATCGGTACAGATACGCAAGTTGCAACTATCTGTCACAGAGGTTTTGCTTATGCTGTTGATGATGTAGCTATTTTGGCTGCTGGCGAAGATCCAATGGGTCACATCAGAAATCAACTTGCAGATGCTATCAATAAATTGAACTCTGTTCGTTTATTTGAAACTCTAACTGGTTTATTCCATACTGCTCTTAATGGTCACCGCCTTGAGAAGCAAGTTGGTAGTTCTAGTGCTAGTGCCGAAGCAAACTATCTTACTGCTGCTACTGTTGCAGAAGCTCGTTCTCTTATAGGAGAAAGAGGAGAGGAACTTGATCTTCTTATAGTTCACCCTGCGGTTGCTTACTATCTATACCAGGTAGGTCTACTAACATTCTCAACATCTGCCTTATCAACTGGTACTGGCATTACCTGGGGTGGTGGTGGAGTTGGTGTAACTGACAGATCAATCGGTCAGTTTGCTGGTTGCACAGTTGTAATCGACTCTCAGGTAAACATCAACGATCCAACATCTAGTGGTAATCGTCAAGAGTTCCGTTGCTACTTAATGAAGTCAGGAACAATTCTTGAAGGTCAACAGTCTGAGCTAGGTATTGAAGCAGAAAGAAACATCTTATCTAAGCAAGATGTTATGTCTGTTGACTACCATAGTGCTTATCACGTTATGGGAACTAAGTGGACAAACGCTGCTGACAACCCAACTAATGCTGCACTTCGCACAGGTTCTAACTATGGTGTTACTTATGACATCGACCAAATTCCTATGGTTGAAATTTTTGTAAACACACCATTATCTAATGGACTTAAGTCTTAATTTTTATTAAGATTAATTTGTAGTCAATAAACCTCACCGAATATTGGTGGGGTTTTTTCTTTACGCTACAATAAAACTAAATTACTTTAACAATCGTGGCAGCTACCATAATTGCAACTTTAAAAAGTGAAACTGCTAATAGTTATGTCACGTTGACAGAAGCTAATAGTTATTTTGAGACAGTGCCAGACTCTTCTACCTGGACAGATAAAACAGACGATCAAAAGAATAGAGCATTAATATCGGCAACAAGATGGATTGATAGTTTCGTATTTCAAGGTGATAGATGTGACGAAAACCAAGCATTAAAATTTCCTAGAACAAACTATCAAGTAGATAGAGTCGAATTGAGTTGTTCAACTATTCCAAACAATATTAAGTATGCACAATATGAACTAGCTAGGGCATTGGCAAATGATACGGGAGCTATAACTGGTACTACAGGTAAAGATGGTAATTTTTCTGAGGTAAAATTAGGAGATATTGAGGTTAAATACAATACTGATAGCCAGGGAACGGGATCAATAAATAATATTCTTGACGTTTATCCGTGGTTACAAAGTTATCTTGGAGCGTATATTCTAGGTGGAGCAGGAACTTTCCAACTAAGGGCGGTTAGAGGCTAATGGCAGGACAACTAGATACAGCACTAAAAAACATTGCGAAACAGGTTGTTGCTCAACTTGGTGATTCTTTAGATACAACTATTGTCTACACAAGAAAAGGAGTATCAAGTTATAACAATGCAACTGGAGAATACATAACAGTAGATACAAACTATACGATAAAAGTTCCTATTGAGTTTGTTAGATCAACAGAAGAAACAGGTTTTCAAGAAAACGTGGCAAGGCTATACATAACACCTGACTTGATAGGAGACAATCAACCTTTATTGCAAGATGATATTACTCTTACTTTTTCTGGATCTAGCAGAGGTTGTAAGATAACAAATATTCTTACCTTAAAAGGAGGTCAGGAATATTTATTCAGAGTTGACGTTATTTTCTAATGAGTTTAGTAAACGCACGAGCAGCATTTGAAACCGCAATACTAGATGCGGTAACGGACGCAGATCCTACTGTTTTGGTAATATTTGACAATATGCCACTAACTACTCCAGGGAAGAATAAAAAGTATGTGATGGTAAGTTTAGATTTTGGACAATCCACTACCCAAACACAAGGAGCAGCACAAACTTATTATTCTGGATCTATAAGATGTGGAATTATGACTCCACCACATAAGGGAAGTGCGGAGGCATCTGCTATAGCTGAGACAGTTATTACAGGTCTTACTTCTGTTAACGCTTCTACTTACACAGATACATTTTCCGTAAGTCCAAGAGTACTACAAATTGAAGGACCAACTTCTGTAAATGTTGAAGAGGACAGTCATTATCTATCTGTTGTAAGCTGCGACTTCACTGCTAATGCCTAAAGATTTTAAAAAACATTTTACTAAGGACTTAGGAAAGGCAATAACTAAGGGAAGGAAAGAGGTTGCGAAAACAGTAACTCGTTCTTTAATTGAAAAAGGTCCGTGGTGGACAGGAACATTTGGAGAAAACTGGATAGTATCAAAAAGTCCTGTACAGGCAACCAAGAAAAGAAAACCAGACTTTAAACATTATTTGATTCCTGACCCTACAGCCAGGCAGATAAAAAATCCTAGAGTACCGAATGTAACGCTAAATCAAGATTTATTTATTGGAAACCGAGCTAAGTATGCTGGCTTTGCAATAAACGCACCAGGACAAACAAGACCTAATTTAAAGGGAGAACCTGTTACTTATGCAAAACATGGGGAGGATTTTAGTTTAACCGCTACAGGAGGACCAAACTGGTACAATATCTATACGAAAGGTGGTCTTATCAACAAAGATATAGCATTAGCGTTCAAAAAGGTTGGCTTTAGGTAATAAAGTAGTAGTATAGTAGATGAATATACTAATTTATTTTGTATGCCTACAGATAGAGCAATTGACAAGCTAAGAAAAGCATTTAGCATAAACGAAAAGAGTAGTTATCCCATTTATAAAAATGGAGAGCTAATTTTAAAAGTGTATTGGACACCTTTAACTATTGCAGATAGAGACTCCATAAATGCTACTCTAATGAGAGCTAACAAAGGACAGGAAGAGGGTAATTTAGATTTTGCACTCCAGGTAATAATCAATAAAGCTGAAGATCAAGATGGAAAAAAACTGTTTGCTGAAGCAGATAAGGCAAGTTTAAGAAGAGAAATACCTTTAGCTGTACTTTTGGAACTTATGACAAAAATGCAGGAGGTGGGCGAGGAGGCAACCCCTGATGCCGTAAAAAGCACAACTTGATAAAGACAACTATTTATATTTACAATTTTTTGTTGCAGAAACTTTAGGGATTACTTTAGGTCATTTACAAAAGAACATGACCATAGAGGAACTGTATGCCTGGAACGCATATTTTACGTTGAAAGGAGAGAGGGAAGAAAAAGCGTATGAAGATATGAAAAAGAAAGCTCAATATCGTAAGGTACGCTAAACTAAATGTAATGTTTTATCGAGATTAGTGGCATCTAATTACGAAGTTAATATAAAACTGAATACCAGGACTGTTAATAAGCAGCTAAATAATCTTGAAAAGCGTATATCGAAGTTAAATAAATTAGCTCAAGGTGGAAGAGCAAGTAGAACTGTACTTCGTAATGAACAGCATAAAATAAAAATGACAGGCCAAAGGCTTGCATTAGAGCAAAAAGTATTAAAAAGAAAACAAGATCAGGTAAAAGTAGACAAACAGGCTTTAGAAGTTGAAAAAAGAAGAATAAATTTAACAAATAAACCTCGTGGTGGAGGTGGAGGCGGTGGCAGAAGAACAGGAGGAACTGGTACTGGAGGAGGAAATCGTTTTGCTGGTGCTGCTAGTAGTGCAATTATTTCTGGTGCATTTCCTCTGTTATTTGGACAAGGACCGCTAATCGGTGCTGCTGGTGCATTAGGTGGTGGATTAGGGTCATTATTTGGTGGTCAGATGGGAGGTTTTGCAGGAGGTTTAGCAGCTACCTCTATTGCAACACCACTACAACAACTTGGTGTAGAAGCAGCGAAATTAGGTCAGGCACTCGATCCAGCGACTAAAAATGTAGAGGCACTTACCGCAGCATTAGGAGTAACTGGAACTGAATTCGAAAAACAAATTGCAGTACTTACAAAATTAGGAGATGAGGAGGCAGCTTTCGAGTTAGCGAGACAAAAAATGATAAATCTAATCGGACAAGGTGGTGTAGATAATATGACTAAGTTCGGTCAGGAAGTGACAGAACTAGGAAACAACTTTACAAAAGTTATGACATTGATGAAAAACTCAATGGCTAACTTCATACAAAATTCTGGTATTTTACAACTTATTGCTAGTACTGTTGAAAGGTCTGCTTTAATAGGTCAAGCCGAGGCTTCTGGCAGTACTTTAGACACAGAAGAAGGTAGAAAATTAAATGATTTAGTACAAAAAAGAAAAAACCTAACTACTATTTTTGGTAAAGATGCTTTAAGTGATAAGGCCAGAGGTGATCTCGCAATAGACATTTTAGGTAAAGACAAGGGATCAGGTTTGTTTGGTTTGCCAAGTATCAAAGATGTACAAGACGCAAAAAAACTTTTAGAAGATGAAATTGTAGCGTTACAGAAAAAAATTAATTTAAAAGATAGCGAAGCCGAGGCCGATGCAATGATCGAAGCAATCCAAAAAGCTAGGGTTAAAAATTTAGACAAAGAAATAGAAATGCTGGAGCGTAGTTTAACTATGACCTCCGAGGAATTTGAAATAGAAAAACAAATTGCTGAAATGAAAGAAGAAGGAGAGATAAAAGATGAAGATGCAATAAGAAGAAAGCTACAAAGAATACAAACTTTAGAAAAGGAAAGAAAATTAGCGGAACAGACAGCAGCAGCGTTTGAAAGAATGTCTCAATCAATAGCTACAGATATAGCAGACGGAATACAAGGCATGATTCGTGGCACATCTACATTAAACGATATGCTGAATAATGTATTAAATAAACTTATAGATGCTGCATTTAACATGGCACTATTTGGAAATATGCAAGGCACATTAGGAGGAGGAGGATTATTTGGTTCGATACTAGGTGGACTTGGTGGAATATTTGGTGGAAACAATAAAACTAATCCATTACCTCCATCTCCAATCATGGTAGCAGCAAATGGTGGTCGTATTCCAGGAGGTAAGCCTTCACTTGTAGGAGAGCGTGGACCAGAATTATTTACACCAGCCAGTTCTGGTTTTGTAACTCCAAACCATGCACTTGGCGGTTCTACAAGTGTAGTGGTAAATGTAGATGCTTCTGGTTCTGCTGTTGAAGGAGATGAAGAGCAGGGAAGAGAACTTGGCCGTCTTATCTCGGCTGCGGTACAATCTGAACTAATACAACAGAAACGACCTGGAGGAATACTTGCATAATGGCTACGTTTCCCTCAATAAAACCTACATACGGACAACAGAAAAGGTCTGAACCATTTACTAGAATAGTTCGTTTTGCTGATGGGTATGAGCATAGAATCTTATTTGGTCTTGCTCAACATCAAAACCCAAAAATATTTAATTTTACTTATGAAGTTTCAGAAACAGAAGCAGATACTATAGAAACATTTTTAGATGACAGAGCAAACGATAGTGATAGTTTTGACTTTCCCGCAGATTATTTACCTGGAGAAACCTCTTCTTCTTTCAAGTTTGTTTGTGAACAATGGAATAAATCAATACCATTTAAAAATAGGGCTACAATTCGAGCAACTTTTAGGCAAGTATTTGAACCAGCATCATAATGTCAGTTAATTCAGCAGTATTTAGTAATTTACAATCTATCAATCCATCAGCAATCATTGAATTATTTGTATTGCAATTAGATAGCAATTTACATGGTGAAAATACTATCTATAGATTTCATGCTGGAAGTAATCTCAATGCAAACGGAAAAATAGTTTGGGCTGGTAATGAGTATTTAAGATTTCCAGTACAAGCAACAGGTTTTGCATTTCAAAAAGGACAGTTACCTAGACCCAAAATATCAATTAGTAATGCTACAGGATTAATTTCAGCGATACTTTTATCTGTTAATGAAGAAACAACAGGTAATGATTTAACAGGAGCTACAGTTACAAGAATTAGAACATTGGCTAAATTTTTAGATGCTGTTAATTTTGCTGATGGAACAAATACAACTGCCGATCCAAATGCAGAGTTTCCTCAAGAAATATATTCGATTGATCGCAAATCAACAGAGACTAGAGAAATTGTTGAATTTGAACTTGCTGCTCCTACAGATTTAGCTGGAGTAAGGATTCCTAAACGTCAATGCACTAGGTCGATATTTCCCTCTATTGGTACATTTGTTCAATGAACTGGAAATCTAAAGCACTACTTCATGCCCAAAAGGAAGATCCTAAAGAATCTTGTGGGTTACTTTTGAATGTAAAAGGTAAAGAACGTTATTACCCTTGTCGTAATCTTTCCATGACAGAGCATCAATGTTTTATTATCGACCCAGAAGATTATGTAAAGGCAGACAATACAGGGGAAATAGTTGGTGTTATTCATAGCCACCCCATAACACCTCCAACTCCTAGTCAGGCAGATAAGATTAGCTGTGAAGATAGTAACTTACCGTGGTATATAGTAAACCCAAAAACAGAGAAGTGGGCATATTTAGAACCATGTGGATATAAACCACCTCTATTGGGCCGTCAATGGGTATGGGGTATTACTGATTGCTGGAGTTTAGTTAGAGATTGGTATAAAGAAGAAAAGAATATTGAATTAAGAGATTGGGAAAGACCTATAACATTAGAAGAATTTAATAATAAACCTTTGTTTGAGGCTTGTGCTTGGCGAACCAATTTTAGAGAACTTAGGCCAGAGGAAAAATTACAAGATGGAGATGTATTACTTATGAGCATTTTGCACCCAACCTTAAATCATGTAGCATTATTTTTTGAGGGTGATGTTATTCATCATTTAACCGATAGACTATCTTGTAGAGAGCCCTACTCTGAATGGCTGTTAAAATGTACAGGAAAGAGGTATCGTTATGCTTCGTAAAGTAAAACTATACGGTGAGTTAGCTAAATTTGTCGGACATAAAGAGTTCGAGGTAAAGGTAGATACAGTAGGTAAAGCTGTAAGTTTTTTAATACATAACTTTCCAGGTATAGAATCTTATATGAGTCCAAAATATTATCAAATAAAAGTTGGTAATTATGACATTGATAAAAACGAAATAGGTTATCCAATAGGTAGAGAGGATATACATTTTATCCCTATGATTAGTGGTGCTGGAAGAGGTTTAGGAAAAGTTTTATTAGGAGCAGTTCTTATAGGTGTTGCAATAGCAGCACCAGGAGCAGGATTTATGGCAGGGGGAGGTTTTGGTTTTGCGGGTGCAGGAGCTATGGCAGGAAAATTTAGTTTTGCTGCGATGTTAGGAAACATTGGTATTGGTCTTTTACTGACGGGTGTTAGCGAAATGTTATTTCCATTGCCAGAACCACAAAAATTTAATTCTGAAGAAGATCCACAGTTATCTTTTAACTTTAGTGGAGTGCAAAATACATCAAGGGCTGGCACACCTGTACCAATAGTGTATGGTGAAATATTTACAGGAAGTGTTGTAATAAGTGCAGCGATTGACACTAATCAGGTAGAGGCATGACAGACGAAACTAAACTTATTAGAGGATCTGGAGGACCACCAAAACCACCCCCACCTCCTTATCGTGCTCCTGATACTTTACATAGTAGAAGTTTTGCTACAGTTCAAGATTTAATATCTGAAGGAGAAATAGAAGGGTTTGCTACTGCATCAAAAGAAGGACTTACAAAAGGAACAACTGCATACGATAATGCAAGTTTAAAAGATGTATTTCTTGATGACACTCCAATACTTGCTGCTGACGCTACAAGTGCTGATCCTGCTGATATTGATTTTAATTTTAAAGATGTAGTTTTTAAGTCTAAATTTGGAACGTCAAACCAAACAGCAATGAGTGGTATTCCTGCTGAAAGTAGATCACCTACTGGTGTTGGAGTTGAGGTAACGACCTCTGCTCCCGTAACTAGACAAGTTACAAATACAGACGTAGATGCAATAATTGTTACTTTAACTTGGCCTCAAATACAAGTAGCCGAAGATGATGGCGATATTCGAGGAGATACTGTCGAATATAAAATACAAGTTCAATATAATTCTGGTGGATTTACAGACATTATAAGCACTTCTGTTAGTGGTAGAACAGCAGATGCTTATGCTAGAGATCACAGAATAAATATCACAGGCGATTTTCCCGTTGATGTACGAGTGGTTAGAGTTACAGCAGATAGTACAGATGCAGCAAGAGTAAATGCTTTTCAATTTACCAGCCTTCAAGAAGTTATAGATAATAGTTCAACTTATGCTAATAGTGCTTATGTTGCTCTTCGCTTAGATAGTAAACAGTTTAATCGTATTCCTACAAGAAAGTATCGTATTAGAGGAGTGAAAGTAAGAATACCAGGAGCAGGAGCGTCTAGTTCTGGTACTCCAACTGTGGATAATGGTACAGGCAGGATAGTTTATCCAAGTGGTTATATATTTAACGGTGTAATGGGTGCTGCCGTTTACACAAATTGCCCTGCGATGTGTTTACTTGATTTGCTTACGAACACTAGATATGGCTTGGGAGATCATGTTACTGACAGTAATTTAGATTTATTTAGTTTTGTGGCTGCCAGTAAATATGCAAATGAATTAGTAGATGACGGCACAGGATCAGGTGCAACAGAAGCTAGGTTTAGTTGTAATGTAAATATTCAAAGTCCTAAAGAAGCATTTGCAGCAATAAATGATCTGGCTGGTGTTATGAGATGTATGCCAATTTGGTCTGCTGGTTCAATTACCATATCCCAGGACAAAGAAACATCAGCCAGTTATTTATTTAATTTAGCCAATGTGGGAGAGGGTGGATTTGCATACTCAGGGAGTAGTTTAAAAACTAGGCATAGCGTTGTTTCTGTTAGTTACTTCAACATGGATTCAAAAGAAGTGGATTTTGAAGTAGTAGAAGATGCAACAGCAATATCAAAACTTGGAACGATTATCAAACAAGTAAAAGCATTTGCCTGTACTTCTCGTAATCAAGCTGCGAGATTAGCTCGTGCAATTCTTTTTGCTGAACAAAATGAAAGTGAAACTGTTACTTTTTCAGCTTCAATAGATTCTGGAATTGTTGTTAGACCTGGTTCTGTTATTGAAATAAATGATCCAGTAAGAGCAGGAGCTAGAAGAGGTGGTCGTGTAGTAGCTGCAACGACTACAACTATTACTATTGATGCCGTAGAACAAACAAATTTTCCTGCTTCTACAATAAGTGTTATTTTATCTGACGGAACTGTAGAGGTAGGCTCAATATCTAATGTTGTTGGTGCAGTTGTCACTGTTAATAGTGTTACAAAACCTGATGGAACAACTGCTTCTGCATTTAGTTCCGCACCAAACACAAATGCACCATATTTACTTTCTAGTACATCTCTTCAAACTCAATTATTTAGAGTTATTCAAGTAGAGGAACAAGATGATATTAATTATGTAATTACAGCCTTATCTTACGTTGAAGGTAAATATGCTTTTATTGAAAATGGAACATCATTACCCACACGAACTATATCTATTTTAAATGCCCCTGCATTACCACCAAGCAATTTAACAATTACAGAACAAACAGTAGTTATAAATAATATAGCCAGAAGTAAATTAATTATAGATTGGCAGCCTGTTTTGGGTGTTACTCAATACCTTGTAAATTACAAATTAGAAAATGGTAATTATATTTCACAAGTTGTTTTTAGTAGTGATTTTGAAATTTTAGATACCGCAAAAGGAAATTATACAGTTCAAGTATTTTCTTATAATTCCGTAGGACAATTATCTTCTAATTTTACTGAAACATCAATTATTGCTTTAGGTAAAACTGCAATACCAGAAGATGTTTCTGGGTTAACGATAGAACCAATTAATGAACAGTTTGTAAGGCTACGATTTACACAAGCTGTTGCTACTGACGTTTTACATGGTGGTCGTGTTTATGTGAGGCACACAAATCAAACTGGAGGATCTGCTTCATTCCAATCTGCACAAGATGTTATTGAAGCTGTAGCTGGTAATGCGACAGATGTTATAGCTCCTGCCCTGGCAGGAACTTACTTACTTAAATTTCAAGATGATGGCGGTAGATTTAGTGCAAATCCAGCAAGTGTAGCTCTTTCTCTTGTTGATATTTTAGATTCTATTACTGTCAAAACTGACAGAGAAGATACAGACGGAACACCTTTCAATGGAACAAAGTCAAATGTTGTTTATGATTCAACTTTAGGAGGATTAAAATTAATAGATCCAAGTGCAAATGCTAGTGGAACTTATGACTTTGTAGATACTCTTGATTTGGGAGCTACATTCTCACTTGTCTTAAAACGTCACTTTCAAGGAGTTGGTTTTTATGTAGGAGATCAATTTGATAATAGAACAGATAATATAGACACTTGGACAGATTTTGATGGCACAGTTGCTAATGATGTAAACGCAAAAATATCTGTTCGCACCACAACTGATAATCCTAGTAGTTCACCTACTTATGGGTCTTTTAATGACTTTGCAAATGGTACGTTTAAGGGGAGAGGATTTCAATTTAGAATTAATATTAATACAGCAGATGTAGCTCAAAATATGAATTTACAACAAGCGGGCTATACAGCAACAATGCCTTCAAGAACGGAACAATCGGCTGTCATAGCGTCAGGAGCAGGAGCAAAGGCAGTTACATTTACAGCACCATTTTTTGTTGGAACGTCTGGGCTAGGCAATCTTAACAGTTTCTTGCCATCTGTTAATATTTCTCCACAGAATATGGCATCAGGCGATTACTTTGAACTTAGCAGTATATCTGGAACTGGTTTTACAGTTCACTTTAAAAACTCAAGTAATGCTAGTATTGATAGGAACTTTACCTACAGTGCTGTTGGTTTCGGCAAAGGAGGGTAACATGGAGGAAAATAGTATTTAACTGTGGCTGACGTTACAAATTACACAATCGAAAATGCTTCTGGAGCGAATGTGAGAACCGACCTCAATAATGTTTTTGCTGCGATCCAATCAAGTAATTCAAAATCTAGCGACTTAGCTTCAAGTCAATGTGTGGCTGGTATGCCCTTTTTAAATACCACTACAAATATTTTAAAAATAAGGAACTCAAGTAATGGTGCTTTTACTGAGATAGGAAATATAGATCAAGCTAATTTAGGTTTATTAGCAAAGTCTGGTGGCACAATGACAGGTCAGCTTTTAATTGATGATTCAAGTAGTGCATCTTCTCCTGCTCTTTCATTTGATACAGATACAGATTTAGGATTATTTAGGAAATCTGCAAACATCATGGGATTTAGTTCTAGCGGTACAGAACAAATGACTTTTGATGGTAATGGAATTACTTTAAATAATGAAAACGAAGCAAGGTTTAGTGAAGCAACTTCAAACGGGACAAATTATGTTTCAATAAAAGCACCCGCATCTGTTACTTCAAATCGCACTTTAACTTTACCTGACTCTACAGGAACAATAGCTACAACTGGAAATATAATAAGTACAATTCAAGGAGTTGATTTAACTGGCTTGCATACTCTCACACCAGCATCAAATAATGTTCATAGTTTAGGTTCAACATCACTTAGATGGGCAAATATTTTTACTAATGACTTAGATTTAAGTAATGAAGGTGGTCAGAATGATATTGACGGAACATGGGGTTCATATAAAATTCAAGAAGGAGAAGAACATCTTTACTTAATTAATAGAAGAAATGGTAAAAAATACAAATTCAATCTTACGGAGATAGAATAAAACTATGGCAATCATTCCAGGAAAAAAGAATTTTACTGTTGATAGAAGAGCAGACTTCCCTATTAGGTTGACATTTAAAGATTCAAGTGGGTCAGCTATAGACTTAACTGGATATACTGTGGCTGCACAGGTTTATGACGAGTCAAGATCTACCAAATTTGCAGATTGGACAGTTGCTTATACTAATAGATTAGGAGGAATCATTGACATTTCTCTTTCCGATACTGACACTGCAACTTTTTCTCCAAGTATTTTATTTTATGACGTATTATTAACAGAACCAAGTGGTAGCAAAAATTATTATTTAGAAGGTAAACTATTTATAAGTGAGGGTTACACAGCATGAGCAATCCTAATCAAGTTGTAGTTTCACAGGTTTCTGATGTAACTACAGTTGAAATAACAACACAAGGTCCACAAGGGCCAGCTTTTGCTTCAAGTGGAACTACCTTAGATGATTCTAATAAAGTCGATGGTGCGATAGTGTTTTTCGATTCATCTAGTGGTACATTTAAAGCAGATTCAACTACTACTAAACTAACACTCGTGGACGGAGGTAACTTCTGATGGCTAATACAATTAGAATTAAAAGATCTACTGGATCATCAAACCCAGGGTCATTAGAAAATGCTGAAGTTGCGTTTAGAGAAGGCGATGAAGTTCTAATCTATGGTACGGGCACAGGGGGAGCAGGAGGTTCCGCTACGAGCATTATTCCGATTGGTGGTAAAGGAGCATTTTTTGATAAAGCAACAACTAGAAACGCAAATATTGTATTAGCTGGTCCTACAACGGGAAGTGCTGCTGCACCTACATTTAGATCACTCGTAGCAGCAGATATACCAACGTTAACAGCAGCAAAAGTTAGTGATTTCGATACACAAGTAAGAACTTCGAGACTAGATCAGATGACGGCTCCCTCTGCTGCTGTTTCTCTAAATAGTCAAAAAATAACAAATTTAGCTACACCTACTGCTTCTACTGATGCTGCTTCAAAATCTTATGTAGATGGTGTTTCTCAAGGATTAGATGTTAAAGATTCTGTGGTTGCCACAACTACTGCGAATGGAACATTGTCCTCTGCGTTTGCTAATGGATCAACGATTGATGGTGTTTCTTTATCAACTAATGACAGAATACTTATCAAAGACCAAAGTACTCAGACAGAGAATGGTATTTACAAAGTCAATGCTTCTGGTGCACCAACCAGAGTAGATGATTTAGCTACTGGTGCTGACGCTGCTGGTGCATTTGTTTTTATAGAACAGGGAACAGTAAATGCTGAGAATGGTTTTGTTTGTACTTCTAACAAAGGATCTGCCGTTGTAGGGACAAATAATTTGGTTTTCTCGCAGTTTTCTGGTGCTGGTCAAATCACAGCAGGAAATGGTTTAGAGAAATCTGGTAATACTTTATCTGCTGACCTTAAATCAAATGGTGGACTTGTTATTGAATCTGCTGAAATTGCTGTTGATCTTGCTGCTAGTTCTATAACAGGCACTTTAGCAATTTCTGATGGAGGGACAGGAGCTACAAGTGCCAGCGCAGCAAGAACAGCCCTCGGATTAGCCATCGGTACAAATATTCAGGCTTTTGACCAGCAGTTATCTGATATTGCAGGTTTAACTCCAACAGATAGCAACTTTATTGTTGGAGATGGATCTAACTTTGTTCTTGAATCTGGAGCTACAGCAAGAGCATCATTAGGGGCACAGGCATCTGCAACAGACTTAACAAATTTATCTTCTTGTCAATCAGGTGGATCTGCTGCTTTAGCTGCTTTGACTTCAACAGAAATTGCAATATTAGATGGAGCTACTGTTACAACTGCTGAGTTAAACATTCTTGATGGTGTGACTGCTACTGCTTCTGAACTGAATATCTTAGATGGAGTTACGGCTACTGCTTCAGAATTAAATATCCTAGACGGAGTAACATCAACTACTGCTGAATTAAACATTTTAGATGGAGTAACATCTACTGCGTCAGAACTAAATATCCTAGATGGAGTTACAGCCACAACTGCTGAAATCAACTTGATTGATGGTGGAACGTCAGCAACTTCAACGACTTTAGCAGCAGCAGATAGGTTTATTTGTAATGACGCTGGAACTATGAAACAAGTTGCATTATCTGATTTGGTTACATTCTTAGAAGATGAAAGTGCCTCCAGCTTCAACATAGATGGTGGTTCATATTAAATATAGGAGATGATAGCTAATGGCTAACGAAATTAAATTAAAACGTGGTTCTGGTAGCGATCCAGGTGCAAGTGATCTTTCTGTTGGTGAAGTAGCAATAAGAACCGATAATGGTAAGTTATTTACAAAGAAAGACAACGGAACTGTTACTGAGATTACAGGTGGAGGAGGAATAGATGACGGAGATAAAGGTGATATAACTGTCAGTAATAGCGGTGCAACTTTTACTATTGATGATGGGGTTGTAACAGGTGCAAAAATGGCTGATGGTGCTGTTGATACTACCCAAATATCCAACAATGCAGTTAGAACAAATAAAATTAATGATGCTAACGTAACAACAGCAAAAATTGCTGATGACGCTGTTACCTATGCAAAAATTCAAAATGTATCAGCAACAAACAGAATATTAGGTAGAGATTCAAGTGGTGCAGGGGTTATTGAAGAAATAACACCAGCAAATTTACGGACAATGCTTAATGTAGCTGATGGTGCTACAAATGTAACCAACACGAACCAATTAACAAATGGAGCAGGGTTCATAACCGCAACGTTAACTAATGAGCAAGTTCAAGATATTGTCGGTGGTATGGTCACTGGCAACACAGAAACAGGTATTACTGTCACATATCAAGATGGCGATGGAACCCTTGATTTCGTTGTTGGAACGCTTAATCAGGACACTACAGGAAACGCAGCCACAGCGACAGCCCTTGAAACTGCTAGAAATATTGGTGGAGTATCCTTTGATGGAACGGGAAATATAAATCTTCCTGGTGTAAACACTTCTGGAAACCAAGATACCTCTGGTAATGCAGCAACAGCCACGGCCCTTGAAACTGCAAGAACTATCGCAGGAGTTAGCTTTGATGGGTCAGCAAACATATCTCTTAACAACAACGCTATAACTAATGGAGCAGGGTATATAACGGCAACTTTGACAGAGGAACAAGTTGAGGATTTTGTGGGAGGTATGGTAACTGGCAACACTGAAACAGGTATAACAGTAACTTATCAAGATTCAGACGGAACTCTTGATTTTGTTGTAGCCAGCCAAACAGATAATAATTTTACAGATACTTTAAAAAATAAATTAGATGGAATCGCTGCTTCTGCTACTAATGTCACTAACAATAATCAACTTACAAATGGGGCTGGCTATATAACTGCAACTTTAACCAACGAGCAAGTCCAAGACATTGTGGGCAATATGGTTACTGGTAATACTGAGTCGGGTATTACTGTTACATATCAAGACAGTGACGGTACTTTAGATTTTTCTGTTGCCTCTCAAACTGATAATAATTTCACTACAACTTTAAAAAATAAACTTGACGGCATTGCAGCAGGGGCAACTGTTGGATTACCTACTTCTGGTGGTGAGCTTACTGGTGATTTGATAACACATGAAGTAAGACCTGATGGCAACAATACAAGATCATTAGGAACTTCATCAAAAAGATGGTCTAATGTATTTACAAACGACTTACATCTAAGTAACAAAGGCGGTTCTAACAAAGTTGACAATACTTGGGGTGACTTTACAATACAGGAAGGGATCGAGGATCTTTTTTTGATCAACAATAGAAATGGTAAGATGTTTAAATTCGTTTTACAGGAGGTTAATTGATGGCGTTCAAGGGAGAAAATGCTCTACAAATGTGGGCTAATATTAAAACTACAGGAACAATGGAAATTCGTGACAGTTTTAACGTATCTTCAATCACTAATGTTGGAGGAAATACTGCCAGATTAGATTTAACTACTTCATTTGCCAATACAAATTATTGTGTTGTGTGCAGTTGCACTGAAGATGACCATAGTAACTCAAGCAGAACACCCAGAAACGCAAACCCAACAAGAAAGCGTTTTGTTACAGGTTCCGTATTTGTAAATGCTGCAAGATATGAAGAGGGAAATTCCTCAGCCGTTGACCAGCTTTTAGTAGCTTGTTTTGGGGATCAATAATGGCAAATAATTCTGATATAACTTGGCTTTACACAGACGACAATGGTTTTTTAGTTTCTACTACGCCCGCAGATAAATGTCCTTTAACACTTGAAGAGATAAAGGCAAAAGATGTTCCAAGTGATAAGACTGTTTACACAGTAAATACAGCAGATTTGCCTTCAGATTGGCATTTTAGGGACGCTTGGACTTATGACGGAACTAACTTTGGAATAGATATGACTAAAGCAAGAGAAATTCATAGAACAGAAATAAGATTTGCAAGAAAATTTAAACTTTCTCAACTAGACATTGAGTTTCAAAGAGCTTTAGAAACTGGTGCAAGCACAACAGATATTGTTGCTAAAAAGGTTGCATTAAGAGATGCTCCTGTTGATAGTGCTATAGATGCAGCTTCAGATACAGCAGCATTGAAAGCTCAATGGAATACAGCTATTTTAGGTGTGTCACCTTATTTAAGCTAATTATGAAAAATATTACAGAAAAGCAAATTATAGAGTGGAGAGAAGAATTAGCAAAACAAACAAAAACAAGAGATCATGCAAAGAAAGTACTTGAGGAAGCTCTTGTAAATATTAATGTTTTACAGGGCGGTATTCAGTTTGGGGAGTTGTTGTTGAAAAAGAACGAGTCATTAAACCAGCCAACAGGTATAGTGGAGCTAGACCAACAATCAGAAAAAGCACCATCAAAGAAATAGGTGCTAAAGCCTTAATTAATGCTTCTCTAATCATGTTTCAAAAAATAGCTAATGTTTTGAGTATTCTC
>TARA_R100001440_G_scaffold73178_1_pt1 | contig 16956 bp, 16 predicted proteins | sample TARA_R100001440 | Tara Oceans TARA_R100001440 (sample SAMEA2622112) | marine metagenome | biome: marine biome (ENVO:00000447); feature: surface water layer (ENVO:00002042); material: "saline water (ENVO:00002010), including plankton (ENVO:xxxxxxxx)" | depth 5 m
GATATTACCACCTACGTTGGTGTCCGGAATCATTGGACCACTACAGCGAGCTCAGTTTTGAACTTGGATAATTCCGAGACAAGCTCTTTTTGAAGGAACGCTAGGGCGTTCAGAGCAGAATCAAAACTAGGTATATCGATTTGCTGTAGAGAAGTGTCGGTATGAGCGACAACCTTGTTTCTGAATGAGAGCAATTGCTTGTTGTATTTTTTAAACTCATGCTTTTCGAGGCTCAGTTATTTGCAGAGCCTAGTGCGGAACGAACATGGATCGTTGACTATTTTCTTCCAGTGCAGATCTTCGCTCTGTGCGCCAAAACATTTCGACCATGCAGTAACAAAGTGTTCGATATGAACTGACTTGGTAGATTTCCAAAACAGGTTCGGCCGGTCATCTGTAATTCCGCTAGAGATAATTCGGAAGTATGCGAGGGATCGGATGGATCCATGAATATTATGCAGTTGTCTGTCGATTAACCTGAGCTTTTCGCCCTCTGACATTACCTTTTTCTGTTTCTTTGTCATGTTCTCATCATCCTGACCGAGAGCAAATTTAACAGTGGCTAGATAGAACGCTTCCTTATTGCATATCCATGACTGCTTCATGATTACGGAAAAAGATAGAGCGCGTTATCTATCTAAAATTTGATAAAACAAAAGCTTAGCCGGTCACCTCACGCTTCGCCATGTAATCATTTGACTTCTATAATTCGCTCACACAATCGTACTGTATAAACATACGGACTTTAAGGCGATACATTTATCGCAGGTAGTGTGATCAGGGAATTGGCAATACCGGCTCTGGTTTCAGAAATGCTGCCGGATCAACCGGGCCGCCGGAGTAAATGCCGAAGTGGAGGTGTGGGGGTGTGGTTCTGGCGTTGCCGGTGTTGCCGACGTAGCCGATGATGTCGCCTTTTTCGATTTTGTCGCCGGATTCAATCGCGAATGAGTCCAGGTGGGCGTAGTAGTAGCGTGCACTTCCAAAGCCGAGTATGCCGCCTGATAACCACACGTGGTTGCCGCCGATACCGCTGGTACCGGTTCGAACGCTACCATCGATTACCGCTATCACGGGCGTCCCTCTTTTGGCAAAGATGTCCACGCCGTGGTGCTCCCGGGCACCGCCATCGCGCGGTGCGCCAAAGCTGCTGCCTATATCACGCTGTGAAGCGCCTTCAACAGGGAATGGTAGAGAGCCACCGCTGGCGATAGCTAACGAATACTCTACCCTGCCAAAAAGCTCCGGTTGGAGGACAATGCGATAGTCACCGGCACGGGACACCACACGGTTGTGGGTTGCGCCACTGGCATCCAGTTCCGAGATGGTTGACCAGGCATCGTCGTCACCTTTGCGCGTTTCAAGGCTGGCATAAAGCCGGCTGCCTGAAGTATCGGTGCGGGTGAGTTGCCAGGTCAGTTTTTCGCCCCGCTTAAGCGTCGTCTGGTAGACGTGCGCTTCAACCTTATCGTCGGCAAAGGTTTCAGACGTACGGTACTGATCACCAACTCGAAAAGGCTGTTCGCCCGCCCGGGCAACCGCCCCGGCCCATTGTTGACCCAGCGGGCTGTCTGAGAGGCCAGCGAGGCGCAAGCGCCAGACAAACAGGTCCCGCGGTGACCAGCCGAGCATCTCGAATGCGACATAATGAGCGGCGCTGACCCCGCTTTCTGTTGCGCTCTGCTGCAGGTCTTCCCGACTCACCAGAAGAACAACAAGCGAGGCCAATACGCCACACAAGAGCCAGGGCCGTTTTGCGCGTCTGGCAGGCTTCGCCGGGGACGGGCCAACGTACGCGCCATCCTTCTGAGCGCCGTCAGACGCCGGCGTTGACTCGTCGTGTGTTGTTGATGGATCACTCATACCAACACACGCTGTATTGCCGTCGTGGATTGTTAGTCATGACTGAATCTACGATGAAATTGAAAGACTGGTGCTATGGGTACAGCAACTTACTGCTCGTACAGTTCCAGCGGCAGATCATCAGGATCACTAAAGAAGGTGTACCGCTTGCCGGTGTACTCATCAATACGAACAGGTTCAACCTCGACGCCGGTGGCAGTCAACTGAGCCACCACATCGTCAATTGACGAGACCGAAAAGGCCAGATGGCGGAGGCCCTGCGCTTCAGGATAGCTGGGTCTTGGCGGACGATCGGGGAAAGAAAAGAGCTCCACCTGGCTGCCATCTGGCAGCTTTAAATCCAGCTTGTAGGAATCACGCGCCTGCCGGTAGTTCTCGGCGATCACTTCAAGGCCGAGTACGGATACATAGAAGTGCTTCGACTTTTCGTAATCGGAACAAATAATGGCGGCGTGGTGAATGCCGTTTAACATCAGCGGCCTCGTCTTTGGTGCTATGGATCATTCAGCTTAATTTAAAGCCTAACGCGAGTGAGGCGGGGGCGTCAGTTTAATTCGGCGAAATGCGCGTGAACCTGCCGATTTCGGCAAACTCCAGAACCCAAAAGCCGCCGGGCAGTTTCCTGCCACGGCGGCTTTTGGGTAGGCCGGCGCATTACCGGCCACATTAGCAATACGATCAACCCACTTTCAAAACGATCTTGCCCTTGGCACGACGTTCAGTCAGTGCATTGAGTGCACCGACGTATTCCTCAAACTCAAACACTTCGCTTATGGCGGGTTTGATCTTGCCTTCGCTGTAGAGCTTCAGCAGGTCCATCATGTTCTGGTTGCTGACTTCCGGTTCCTGGCGGGTGAAAGTGCCCCAGAAGACCCCAACAACAGAGCACCCTTTGAGCAGCGTCAGGTTGGCCGGGATTTTGGGAATCTCACCGGCAGCAAAGCCTATAATCAGGTGCCGTCCGTTCCAGGCCATGGCCCGCAGCGCCTGTTCGGTAAAGTCACCGCCGACGGGGTCGTAGACTACGTCAACGCCGTTGTTTTTGGTCAGCTTCTTGATGGTGTCTTTCAGCGGCTCCTCGGTGTAATTGATGAGTTCGTCTGCACCGGCCTGTTTCGCCACCTCCAGTTTTTCCGCTGTGCTGGCTGCCGCAATAACGTGCGCGCCCATTGCCTTGCCCAGCTCAACTGTTGCCAGCCCGACACCGCCACTGGCGCCCAGCACCAACAGGGTTTCACCCGGCTGGATGTTGGCCCGTTGTTTGAGTGCGTGGTATGAGGTGCCGTATACCATGGTGAATGCGGCCGCTTCTTCGTCGCTCATGCCGTCAGGAATGGGTAGCAGGTTGGCTTCAGCAGCCACGATCTCTTCCGAAAAAGCGCCAAAGCCGGTGAGGCCCATTACCCGGTCGCCTTTTTTGAAGCGGGTGACTTTCTCGCCTACTTCCAGCACTTCGCCGGCCATTTCACCACCGGGAGAGAAAGGCATGGAAGGTTTGATCTGGTACTTGCCTTCAATGATGAGGGTGTCCGGAAAGTTAAGGCCAGCCGCCTTCACCCGGATTTTAACGCCACTGCCCTTGGCGACGGGTGATGCAATGTCTTCAATCACCAGCGTATCCGCCGGGCCGTATTCCTTACACAGAATCGCGCGCATGATTCCCCTCTCTGATTGATTCACAATGTTGGACAGGTCAAGCTAATGCTGTTTTTAAAATGAAGCAAATGAATAAGAGTTATTGAGCCCGATTAACCATATTAATACCTTTTTCACCCGCCAAGATGGAGAACGCAGATTGAACAAATGGTCGATTGCATGGATTGCCGTATTTGCGGCGGTATTGATCTGGTCTGGCATCGCGCCTTTTGATCGCATCACCTGGATACTGGAAGTGTTGCCTGCGGTGCTTGGATTTATTGCGCTTGCGCTCACCCGCAACCGTTTCCCGCTGACGCCTCTGCTCTATGGTTTGATTCTTTTCCATTGCGTGGTCTTGATGGTGGGTGGCCACTACACCTACGCCGAGGTGCCGTTTTTCGACTGGCTGTCTGAAGTGTTTGGCTGGGACCGGAATAACTATGACAAGCTGGGGCACTTTACCCAAGGCTTTGTGCCGGTGCTGATTGCCCGGGAAATCGTGCTGCGCAAGGATGTCATCCGCGGCCAGGCATGGACTCACTTTTTCGTGGTCTGTTTTGCACTGGCGTTCAGCGCCTTCTACGAGCTGATCGAATGGTGGGTCGCGTTGGCCAGCGGTGAGGACGCCGAGGCCTTTCTTGGCACCCAGGGTTATATCTGGGACACCCAGTCCGATATGTTGTGGTGCCTGAGTGGCGCCATTATTGCGGTGGCCCTGCTATCACGGCTGCAGGATCGTCAGATCGCGCTTATCAGGGGGCTGGAAACGCCATAAAACGGTTACATCCAACGGGGTGATCGGCGGTCAGTTTTACGGTATCCTGCGCGCCTGAAATCGGGGCTGACCGCCCCGGCGATCCTTCATCAAACACCCCGAAGACACCCGTGCCCGATATTATTTACATCCTCGAAATGGTTGGTATTGTCGCCTTTGCCGTCTCCGGCATGATTGCCGCCCGCAATACCAACATGGATCCGGTTGGGATCTTCACCATCGCCTTCGTTACCGCTCTTGGTGGCGGCACCCTGCGCGATCTGATCATGGACAATCATCCGCTGTACTGGATCAAGCATCAGGAGCAGCCGATCCTGATTCTGGCGATGGCCATTATTTTCAGTTTTTGCCGACCGCTCAGACGCCTCCGTGAATCCAACATCGTGTTGCCCGACGCAGTGGGGCTGGGCGTTTTTTCGATCCTCGGCGCCCAGTTGGCGCTTGATCTCGGTCATTCCTGGTTCATCGCCTCACTGCTGGGTGTCATGACCGGCACTTTCGGTGGCGCACTGCGGGATACCCTGTGCAACGAGGTGCCGTTTATATTCCGCAAGGACCAGATATACGCATCGATTTCGTTTGCCGGTTGCTGGCTCTATTTCGTCTGCCAATGGGCGCTGCACAGCGATACGCTGGCGCTGGTAATTGGCCTGTCGTTTATCGTCATTGTCCGTTTACTGGCCGTACGATTTGATATTCGCCTGCAGAGGGATGCGCAGGCGCACTAAGGGAAACGCCCGGCAATGGAACGCCAGCCAGGATAGAATCCGGACGGTCGATTGGCCAAATCCGGTACGAAAGCTAAAGTTTCTTCCACAACGCATTCACATTGCTCAAGGCTGACCCATGTTCGAAAAACTGTTCAAGCTGCAGGCACACGGCACCAATGTGCGCCGCGAAGTCATTGCCGGTTTTACCACCTTCCTGACCATGGCCTACATTATTGTGGTCAACCCCAGCATCCTGTCGGCTACTGGCATGGACTATGGTGCTGTGTTTGTCGCGACGTGTCTGGCGGCCACTATTGGCACCATGATCATGGGGTTGTGGGCCAATTACCCGATCGCACTGGCGCCGGGCATGGGGCTGAACGCCTTCTTCTCGTTCACCGTGGTCGGCAGTATGGGCTACAGCTGGCAGGTGGCGCTAGGCGCTGTGTTCCTGTCGGGTCTGATCTTCTTCCTGCTGAGCATTTTCCGCATCCGTGAATGGATTATCGACAGCATCCCCCTGTCATTGCGGTTCGGTATCTCGGCGGGTATCGGTTTCTTTCTGGCGCTGATTGCCTTCAAGAACGCCGGCGTGGTTGTCGACAACCCGGCCACGCTGGTCGGTCTGGGCGATCTCAAAACACCGGAAAGCCTGTTGTTTCTGGGCGGTTTCATCCTGATCTGTGCGCTGTCTTATCGTCGCGTTACCGGCGCGGTGATGATTGGCATTATTGCCGTTACCGTCATCGCCATGATGATGGGGCTGGTTGAATACAAAGGCTTCTTTTCGGCGCCGCCAAGCCTGGCTCCCACATTTATGCAGCTGGATATCGCCGGCGCGCTGAATGTGGGCCTGCTCAGTATCGTGTTTGCATTTCTGTTTGTGGATCTGTTTGATACGTCCGGCACGCTTATCGGCGCTGCTCAACGCGGCGGTCTGCTGGATAAAGACGGCAAACTGCCCCGGCTGGGCAGGGCTCTGATGTCGGATTCGGTCGCGACCATGTCCGGCGCGGCACTCGGTACCTCCACCACCACCAGCTATATCGAATCAACTGCCGGTATTTCTGCCGGTGGCCGGACCGGTTTGACGTCCGTCGTTGTGGCCCTGCTGTTTCTGGCCTGCTTGCTGCTATCCCCTATCGCCAGCATTATTCCGGCCTATGCAACGGCTCCGGCGCTGCTTTACGTGGCGGTACTGATGACCAGCGGCCTGAAACTGATTGACTGGGACGACATCACCGATGCTGCCCCTGCGGTCGTGACAGCGCTGATGATGCCGCTGACTTTCTCCATCGCCAACGGCATCGCGCTGGGTTTTATCACCTATGCTGTGCTCAAGGCGCTCAGCGGACGCTGGTCTCACCTGAACGCCAGCATTGTAATTATCGCGGTCATCTTCATTCTGAAATTCATTTTCCTGGGCGAATGACAGCAACCGGTCACCACGGTATCACCGTCGTGACCGCCTCTTCCCCGTGATTCAAGCAGGCAAGACCATGGATTACTTCTCCGAAAGCATCAAAAAAGCCATTCGTACCGTGCCGGACTGGCCCAAGCCCGGCGTGCAGTTCCGTGATATCACCACGGTATTGCAGGATCGCACCGCGTTCCGGAAACTGATTGATGCCTTTGTGCACCGCTACCACGGCCACGAAATTGACGCCGTCGCGGCGGTTGACGCCCGGGGCTTCATCATTGGCTCGGCGCTGGCTTACGAGCTGAACGCCAGCCTCGTACTGGTACGCAAGAAGGGCAAATTGCCCTTTGATACGCTGGTTGAAGACTACGAACTGGAATACGGCACAGCCTCGGTCGAGCTGCATAAAGACGCTTTCAAGCCGGGTGACCGGGTTGTGCTGATCGATGATCTGATTGCCACTGGCGGCACCATGCTGGCGGCGACCCGGTTGATTCGTCGTATTGGTGCGGACATTATTGAAGTCGCGGCGATGATCGACCTGCCCGATCTGGGCGGCTCCGAAAAACTCAAAGCCGAGGGGCTGGAAGTCTATACTGTATGTTCGTTTGACGGCGATTAGACACGTGCCATCGCGCGTCCAGCCGTTTCTCACATATCCATTAAGGCAGGTGTAGCATGCTCCTCTACCATCATTGCTGGCACACCGGAAATGCGATTGATCTCCCGCTCGGCAAGATTGTATGTGTCGGGCGCAATTATGCAGCCCACGCCCGCGAGCTCAACAACCCGATTCCTGATGAGCCGCTGCTCTTCATTAAGCCGGCAACGGCGGCAGTGGCTTTCGAAGCACCGATCAAACTTCCTGAAAAGCTGGGTTCGGTGCATTTCGAAACCGAACTGGCGATACTGATCGATAAACCCCTTACCCATGCAACCGAAGCGAAGGTTCGCGAGGCCATCGCGGGCTACGGGCTGGCGCTGGACCTCACCCTGAGAGACGTGCAGAGCAAGCTCAAAGAAAAAGGCCAGCCATGGGAGCGGGCCAAGGGGTTTGATGGTTCCTGCCCGCTGACGCCCTTTGTGCCGGCGGAGAACTTTGATGACCACGACGACATCACCTTCTCTCTCGATATCGACGATGAACGCCAGCAGACCGGCACGACCCACGACATGCTGTTTCCGATGATAAGGCTGATCGCCCACATGAGCGAAAGCTTCACGCTGCTCCCCGGCGATGTCATTCTCACCGGCACCCCCGAAGGTGTGGGTCCACTGGCATCCGGGCAGACGTTATTGCTGAAACTTGCCGATGAGCTTGCTGTCGAAACCACGGTAGTCTGAATACCCGGCCTGGTCTGGGCCGGCGGTATATTCTGAATACAAAGCAATCAAAGCCCTTTTAGTCAGACCGGCTTTGTGGGCATAGTTGGCTTTCAGCGCCGCACATTCAAACCCGGCGCACCTTTTTCAGAACCAACGAGCGCTTCATGGCTAAAAAACCAGTGACATCCCGCAGCGGCCGCTTTTTCAAGCTGGCCGGCATGACCGCATCCGTGGCCGGGCAATACGCCGGCCAGCGGGCCAGACGCCTGGTCGGGCGCCCCCAGGATGAAGCCGCAAAAAGCGAGAACTACACACGCATGGCCGGCCAGATTGCCGACACCCTCGGGGAACTGAAAGGCGCTGTGATGAAGGTCGGTCAGATCGCATCTCAAACCCAGGATTTTCTGCCCAAAGAGTTTTCTGATGCGCTTCAGAAACTTCAGAAAGAAGCGCCTCCAATGCCATTTGAGGTGATCGTCGGGCAAATTGAAGAGGAACTCGGCAAGCCCCTGGGTGAGAGTTTCGAATACCTTCAGGAACAACCCTACGCTGCGGCGTCTATTGGTCAGGTCCACCGGGCACGGCTTCACACTGGCCAGGATGTGATCGTCAAAGTCCAGTACCCCGGCGTGGACAAGTCCTGCGATTCCGACCTGCGCCAATTACGCACAGCGCTGAGGCTCGGCGGATTGCTGAAGATGCCGAAAGAAAGCGTCGACCAACTGTTCGGCGAGATCCGTGAGCGCCTCCATGAGGAGCTGGACTACGAAAACGAAGCCCGTAACATCGTTCTGTTCCGGGACTTTCACGCCGACGACCCTTACGTTGTAATCCCCGATGTGATCGCCAGCCACTCGACCCGGCGGGTGCTGACCATGGAACTGGTCGAAGGTGACCACATCAGCGAAGTGACTGCCGAGGCGTATGATCAGGCCACCGTCAATGCGATCGGCCACCGTATTTTCACCACCATGGCGGATCAGTTGTTCCGCTTCCAGTGCATCCACGGCGACCCACACGCCGGCAACTTTGCATTTCGCCCGGACGGTTCTCTGGTCATGTACGACTTCGGCTGCGTCAAAAAGCTGAAGCCCGGGATCGTCGATGCCTACCGTAAAGCGCTTATGGCGGCACTGGATGAAGACTACGAGGCACTCGACAAACACCTGATCGACCTTGGCGCACGGGTCGAGTCAAAACCCGCTATCGAAGAGGCTTATTACGCCATGTGGCGGGACATTCTGATCACGCCCTTTGTGACCGATCAGCCCTATGATTTCATGGCATCCGATATCCACAAGGATGTGGCGGCCAAAACCCCCACGGTGTTCAAATATCTGGATTCTTTCAAACCACCGGTGGAAAGTATTTTCATCGACCGGATGATCGCCGGGCATTACTGGATGATGAAACGGCTCGGGGTTCAGGCTGCATTCCGTGATGAACTGGTGCAATACCTCGGCGAGTCGCATCGCACCAGCCAGAATCAAAGCGGATAGAAGGGCCAATAATTATTCTGCTGCCCTCATCATTTGCTATTCATTTGCAATCATTGCCCTTAAACCGTTTCATAGGGGGAACACTCGGCACAGAGACCTATTCTCTGTGACAGATGCCCGCTTACTGTTGCGGCACTCACAACAGCGCTGATGGAGATCTGCCATGACAAACGCATCCCCCGGCACACCCGGGCAGCCCGAAAACCAGATGGACGAAGATGCCATCGCCTTTGCTCAAGGTATTTTTGAGCTGGCGCGTAATGGCGGGACCAAACTGCTGGACCCCCTGCTCACCGCAGGTGTCCCCATCAATATGCGCACCAGTAAAGGTGACACGCTGCTGATGCTGGCCTGCTACAACGGCCATGAAGAAACCGCCAGAATGCTTCTCGAACGGGGTGCCGATCCGGATATTGAAAATGACAACATGCAAACCCCACTGGCGGGTGTTGTGTACAAAGGCGAGATGGGAATTGTTGATCTGTTGCTGGATCATGATGCGAAAGTGGATGGCCGCCCGGAAGGCGCCAAAACACCACTAATGTACGCTGCAATGTTCAACCGCCCCGAGATGATAAAAAAGCTGCTTGAATGCGGGGCTGATATCAACGCTCAGGATGCCGACGGCAACACCGCTTTGTCGCTCGCAAAGGCGATGGGGTCCACTGAGGTGCTCGAACTGATTCAGCAATAGTGTCCGGGCGTTCATCGCTATTCATTTATTATCAAGAGTGAGAGTTGAGGTTCATTGTGATCCTCCTTTCACTCGGCCTGCCAAACCGTTCGATATTCTGGCGGCAGTTCAACCGGGATGATTGATACAGCCTATTTTTCTGCCTCCGAATCCGGAGGTGAAACGTACTCGGTAACGGACGTCGTACGCCAGAACGGAACAGATCAAAAGCAATTGAACTGTTACAGGCTACAAAGACAGTCGCCGGCCTGAAGTCCGGCGCACAGCCCGTTACCGGGCCATCGCTGTCGTTATTATCGTCTGAACCACAAGCGGAAAGCCGCACAAGCAAGCCGGAAACCGACAGTGCGAGCAAAGCGACGACATCACATGGCAGAAAACAAGTTTTCGCGCCCACTCGGGTTTAACGGTGAGCACGCGGCGCTGCCGTTTCAGCCTTTCAGCGTGAACTGTTTGATATCAGGCCGACCCGCCAGCAAGCCCTTGAGACCGGCGCCCAGTTCCTTCAGGTGCTCGCGATGCTCGGCAAGGGCATCCTCATCTGTGTATTGCTCGTAGATCAGTACCGTGTCCGCATCATCAACAGACTGGTGCACCAGATAGCAATGGTTGCCCGCTTCCTTCTCTACTTCCACGGCGATTTTTGTCATCGCATCAGCTAACGCGTCACCATTACCTGGCGTTGCGGTCATCATTGCGGTAATCACGATCATGGACGGTCTCCGGTTACTGGATTTAAGGGAACAACATCGTCGCACAGGCTATTAACACGCGCCAGGAAGACCTGATCGTCTCCTGCCCAACTACTGCGACCCCTTGCGCCGCAAGCCTTACAGGCACATACCCTTAGGTTGTTAACAACGTTATCCACTGGGTTTGTGGACAACCTGTGGTCACAGAAACAGCAACCTGCTGAACAAGTAACCGATTTCGGTTCGATGTACGTATGTTTCCCAGCCTTGCTAATCGTAATCAACACCCTACCTTGTACAGAGGCCAATGAAATTGGCAACATGATTGTTTCATCACAACCGGAGCCTGACGATGACCGACGACACCTACACGCCACCAAAAGTCTGGAAATGGGATTCTGAAAGCGGCGGCAAGTTTGCAAGCATCAACCGCCCGATAGCCGGCCCGACCCACGACAAGGCGCTCTCGGTAGGTAAACATCCGCTGCAGCTTTATTCTCTGGCAACACCCAATGGCGTCAAGGTCACGGTCATGCTGGAAGAGCTGCTGGAAAGCGGCATCAGCGATGCAGAATATGATGCATATCTGGTGAACATTTCAGACGGTGAGCAGTTTGGCAGCGGGTTTGTTGAAGTGAACCCGAACTCCAAAATCCCGGCAATGGTCGATTACAGTCAGAATCCGCCGCAACGTATCTTCGAGTCCGGTTCGATTCTGATTTATCTGGCGGAAAAGTTCGGGGCATTTATCCCCAAGGATATCGCCGGGCGAACAGAGTGTCTGTCATGGCTGTTCTGGCAGATGGGTAGCGCCCCCATGCTGGGCGGTGGCTTCGGTCATTTCTATGCCTACGCACCGGAAAAATACGAGTACCCGATTAACCGCTACGCCATGGAAGTGAAGCGACAGCTTGATGTGCTTGACCGCCAACTGGCAAACAACCAGTACATCGCCGGGGACGAATACACGATTGCGGACATGGCGATCTGGCCCTGGTACGGCGCGCTGGTGCTCAACCGCGTGTATGACGCAGCCGAGTTCCTCGAAGCTCACACCTACACTCACGTGGTGCGCTGGGCCAAAGCCATTGATGAGCGGCCAGCCGTTCAACGCGGACGCATGGTAAACCGGGCCTGGGGCGAGCCTAATGAACAACTTCGCGAACGCCACGATTCCAGTGACTTCAAGCTGAAAACCCAGGATAAGATCGATCCGGAAGGCTGATCTTCGACTTCGGATCGTCAAACTAAAAAGGGCCGCATAAGCGGCCCTTTTTTACAGTGCGTCCAGATTACGCTGAAGCCGCTGTCTGCACCTCTTCCTCCGCCTGCTTGCGCAGCAGAAACCGCTGAATCTTGCCGCTGGACGTTTTCGGTAGCTCGTCCACAAACTCAATCTCACGTGGATAGGAGTGCGTCGATAAGCGTGTGCGCACATGCTGCCGCAGCTGCTCTGCCAGATCATCCACGCCATCGTAATCCGGATGGGTGACAACAAACGCTTTGACGATGGTGCCGCGCTTTTCGTCTGGCTTACCTACTACGGCGCTCTCAATCACCGACGGGTGTTCCAGCAATGAGCTTTCCACTTCGGCAGGGCCAATCCGGTAGCCGGCTGAGGCAATGATGTCATCATCTCGCCCGGTATAAGAATGCGAGCCGTCGCCATTGCTGACCACCATGTCGCCCGTCAGGTAGTACTTGCCGTGGAATGGCATCTTTTCATTCCAGGTGTAGCCCTGGAAAAAGTGAAGCGGTGAATTCTCCATATCAACCGCCAGCTCACCGGTTTCACCGGCCGCGACTTCGTTGAACTCGGCATCCAGCGCCACCAGCCGGTAACCGGGAATCTGGTAACCCATGCTGGCATCGCGATGCGGATGTCCCAGTTCGTGGAAATTGGCGGAGGTCATGCCGGTTTCGGTCTGGCCGTAATGATCGCAGACACGGCATTCAAAGGCCCGCTGCACCCAGCTGATCACTTCCGGATTAAGCGGTTCACCGGCACTGCTGGCGACGCGGAGGCTGATCCCGGGATAGTTGGCAATCAGTTTTTCATTGGCCTTGAGCAAACGATAGGCCGTGGGTGCCGCTGCCAGGTTGGTGATATTGAATTTACGCAGAAATTCGAGCGTATTGTCTGCGGTAAATCCCGCTTCGTTGAAATGCGTTGTGCACCCAAGCAACAGAGGACCGACGATGGCGTAATATAGTCCATAGGCCCAACCGGGATCAGCCACGTTCCAGAAGTTATCCGTCTGGCGCAGCCCCACGGCATAGCGCATATACATCCAGAAGGCAGGCAGTGCCTTCGCGGGTACCGCAACACCTTTTGCCTTGCCGGTAGTGCCTGAAGTGAACATTTGCAGGAACGGGTCCGCTGCGCCGATTTTTACCGGTTCAAATTCGCTCGACTGAGCCGCCAGCGTGGATTCGAACAGATGATCTGCCTGAGCGCCCAGTGGATCATCAGCCTCGGCCACCAACATGGTCGCCGGCACGTTCGTTACATCTGCCAGCTTGGCCCACTGTTCGGTATTGGTCACCACCAGGCGTGTGTTGGCTTTGCCAAACCGGTACTCAATGGCACCAGAGCCAAAAGCCGTGAACAACGGCTGATAAACGGCACCGGCACGGAGTGTGCCCAGAACGCAAATCAGCAATTCCGGGGTGCGAGGCAACAGGCACGCTACCCGATCGCCCTTGCCAATGCCCTGCGACGACAGGAAATTGGCAAACTGGGCTGACCGGCGTTTCAATTCGGCGAAAGTCATCTCACCGGTGCACCCATCTGCCCGGGCGTAGCGCAAACCCACCCGCTCGGGATCGCCCGCATGACGGTCACAGATCTCTTCGCAGACATTGAGGCCTTCGTTAAAATCACCGGTGAAATTCTGTAAGATCGAATCCACCGAAAAGTTTTTCACAAAGTCGTCGTAGCTTGTCTCGTTCGAAGACGAATTGGTTTCGTTCATAGATCAGCCTGTTGAATTTGTTTTAATGACGTATTGGCGAAGCTCTCTCGCCGTCACCTTTGAAACGGCGTTTGAATCAGGTTAAGCAAACGGCTTATAGAACAGAATGACCGTAATCGGCAGATAACTTGACAAGTTTTGCAACCGGCAGCGCACATGAAAAACCTGACGTTCTCCTCCCACTACGCCCGCTCCATTCTCCATGGCCTGGAGAAAAACGGCTGCGCTGCCGACGACCTGCTGATTCGCCGGGGCATTGATCCCGACGTGATACGTCAGCCCAAGGCGCGGGTGCCGACAGACCAGTTCATTCGACTGTTCCGGCTGGCCTGGAAGGAGTTGGACGACGAGTTTATGGGGCGCACCACCCTGCCGTGCCGGGTCGGCCACTTTCATCTGATGGGGTCGCTGGTGATTCATTGCGACAACCTGGAGCAGGTGATTCGCCAGAGCATCCGCTGCTACACGCTGTTTTCGGACGATATCCGGATTGAACTGGACACCACCGGCGATGAGGCGGAACTGAGCCTGACCCATCGACGCCCGGAACTGGACCCGGACAATTTTCTGGTGGAATGGCTACTGCTCGTCTGGCATCGGCTCGTGGGCTGGCTGATTGGCCGGAAAATCGTGCTGAGTCACGCCACCTTTACCCATTCCCTGCCGCAGCATTTTGACGAATACCGGTTCGTCTTTCCCTGCCAGTGCCATTTTGACGAGCAGCGCAACAGCCTTTTTTTCAGCAAGAACTACCTGACCATGCCGGTCACCCGCAGCGAAGCGGAACTGGATGAGTTTATCGAAAGCTCACCGCGCGACCTGTTGATCTGGACCGACGAGGACAACAGCACCACCACTCAGGTAAGGCAGCTGCTGGAAAATTCGGAAGAGAGCAAGTTGCCCAATCTGGACTGGATATCCGAGCAGCTTCACATGACCTCCTACACCCTGTGCCGGAAGCTGAAAGCGGAAGGTAGCTCGTACCAGAAGATCAAAGACAATCTGCGGCGGGATCAGGCAGTGATTATGCTGACCCGGCAGAATCTGACAGTGGCGGAAATTTCAACACACCTCGGTTTTGCCGAGCCCGGCGCCTTCTCCCGTGCGTTTAAACACTGGACCGGGCTGAGCCCGCTGGCGTATCGCCAGCAGGATCACTGAGCGTCACAGAAGCTCAACGGTAACCGCAGTGCCTTCACCGCCACCAATACACAGTGACGCCACACCTCGCTTGAGGCCCCGTTCCTGCAGTGCGTTGATCAGCGTGACCAGAATACGTGAACCGGATGAGCCAATCGGATGCCCCAGTGCACAGGCGCCGCCGTAGACATTGACCTTCTCTTCATCCAGTCCCAGTTGCTGAATCGCCAATAGAGAGACCACGGCAAAGGCTTCGTTGATCTCGAACAAGTCCACATCAGCTTTCGACCAACCTGCCTTGTTGAGCACTTTCTCGATCGCGCCAATCGGTGCCAGGGTGAACTCCGCTGGCAGACGGGCATGGGTTGCGTGAGCCACGATGCGTGCCAGAGGCTTCAACCCGCGCTCTCCGGCTTCCGCTTCCGTTGTCAGCACCAGCGCCGAGGCACCGTCGCTGATGGAACTGGCGTTGGCAGCCGTCACGCTGCCGTCCTTGCTGAAGGCCGGCTTGAGAGTCGGAATTTTATCAGGGCGGGCATTGCCCGGTTGTTCGTCTGTATCGACAACGGTATCGCCACCGCGCCCGGGAACAGTGACCGGAACAATCTCTTTGGCGAACCAGCCATTTTTGATCGCTTCAAGTGAGCGATTGAGCGATTGGATGGCAAAAGCATCCATGGTTTCCCGATCAATCTTGTACTCATCAGCACTGCGCTGGGCAAACACGCCCATCAGGCCGCCTTCATAGGCATCCTCCAGGCCATCGAGGAACATTGAGTCCATCACCTGCCCGTGCCCCATGCGCATACCGCCGCGCGCCTTGGGCAGCAGATACGGAGCCTGGCTCATGTTCTCCATGCCGCCGGCGATCATGATCTTGTTAGTGCCTGCCTTGATCTGGTCGTGGGCCATGATCACCGCCTGCATGCCGGAGCCGCACATCTTGTTCACGGTGGTGCAGCCAGATGCGTCCGGAATGCCTGCGGCTCTCGACGCCTGACGTGCAGGCGCCTGCCCCAGACCGGCGGGCAATACGCAGCCCATGACCACTTCATTGATATCAGCCGGCTTCAACCCTGAACGCTCGATCGCGGCCTTGATGGAAACCGCGCCCAGCTCAGGGGAACGCACTGAACTCAATGACCCGAGCATACCGCCCATGGGTGTACGGGCCGCGCCCGCGATAACAACAGCATTGTCAGACATAATCTGTTCTCCCCGGAAAGTCGCGCGACAAACGCGCTATCCTCTGTTCAGTAAAAATAATCGCGTTACCGGCCCAGCAATGAGCGAGCGATCACCTCTTTCATGACTTCTGATGTGCCGCCGTATATCCGCTGCACCCGGGCATCGGTGAACGCGCGGGAAATCGGATATTCCGTGGTGTAGCCGTAGCCACCGAACAGTTGCAGGCAGCCATCGGCCACTCTGCACTGCATTTCAGTGGCGCTGTATTTGGCCATTGAGGCGGTGGCTGCATCCAGCTCGCCGCGCTCGTATTCAGCGATGCACTGATCCACGAAGGCCTTGTTGATGCGGTAGTCGGTTTCCATCTCGGCGATGCGGAAGCGGGTGTTCTGGAGCTGCTTCAGTTTCTGGCCGAACAACTCGCGCTCATCCACATAACTGAACGTCAGATCCAGCGCCCCGCGCGCGGCTGCGACGCCAATGGCACCTATCACCAATCGCTCCCGCGGCAATTCCTGCATCAGGTAGGCAAAGCCTTTACCTTCTTCTCCCAACAATGCAGATTTGGGAATGCGCATGTCGGAGAAAAACAGTTCGGATGTGTCGCCACAGTGCTGGCCTATCTTGTCGAGGTTACGGCCGACGCTGAAGCCTTCCAGCGAAGTGTCCACCAGAAACAGGCTGATACCACGGGCACCGGCACTGGGATCGGTCTTGGCCGCGACAATCACCATATCGGCATGCTGGCCGTTGGTAATAAAAGTCTTGGAACCATTGAGGATATAGTCATCGCCGTCGGCCACTGCACTGGTGCGCATGGCCTGCAGGTCACTGCCGGCGCCGGGTTCGGTCATGGCGATGGCACCTACTGCTTCGCCGGACACCATCTTCGGCAGCCACTGCTGCTTCTGCTCGTCATTACCCAAGTGGCTCAGATAGGGCGCAACGATATCCGAGTGAACCATTACATTGGTGGCCAGTGCACCAAAGCCCATCCGCGCCAGCTCGGCGCCAACAACGACCGAATAGTTGAACG
>TARA_R100001440_G_scaffold25353_9_pt1 | contig 16952 bp, 18 predicted proteins | sample TARA_R100001440 | Tara Oceans TARA_R100001440 (sample SAMEA2622112) | marine metagenome | biome: marine biome (ENVO:00000447); feature: surface water layer (ENVO:00002042); material: "saline water (ENVO:00002010), including plankton (ENVO:xxxxxxxx)" | depth 5 m
CAGGTCAGCGTTTTTCAGCGTATTAAAAGTGGCCTTGGGAAGACGCGTGCAAACTTCTCCTCCGGTCTTGCTGATCTGTTCAATACCGGCAAATCGGTCGACGACGATTTGCTGGAAGAAATCGAAACCACGCTGCTCACCGCCGATGTAGGGATTACCGCAACCACAGAAATCATCGATGCGTTGACTGAAAAGCTGGAACGAAAGCAGCTAAAGGATGGCGAAGCTGTCCGGCTGGCCCTTAAAGAGCAGTTGCGTGGACTTCTGACAGAAAGCTCCGCACCGTTGACGATCAAGTCCGATAAAGGGCCGTTCGTTATTCTGATGGTGGGCGTCAACGGGGTGGGTAAAACCACAACCATCGGCAAGCTGGCACGCCAGTTCAAGAACGAAGGCAAATCGGTAATGCTGGCAGCGGGTGATACCTTCCGTGCGGCGGCGGTGGAACAGTTACAGGTGTGGGGCGAGCGCAACGATGTACCGGTTGTGGCACAACACACGGGTGCTGACAGCGCCTCGGTTATTTTCGACGCCGTGCAGTCTGCCCAGGCCCGGGGTGTGGATGTTGTGATTGCCGACACTGCCGGTCGCTTACAGAACAAAGACAACCTCATGAGCGAGCTTGAGAAAGTTGTTCGCGTGATGAAGAAGCTGGACGACAGCGCGCCCCATGAAGTCATGCTGGTACTGGATGCCGGCACGGGTCAGAACGCCCTGAGTCAGGCCGAGGTGTTCCAGCGGGCTGTGGGTGTCACGGGTATCACCCTTACCAAACTCGACGGTACCGCCAAGGGTGGCATCATCTTCGCCATCGCGCGTCAGCTGAAATTGCCTATTCGCTATATAGGCGTTGGTGAACAGGTCGAGGATCTGCGCCCCTTCGAATCGGAAGCTTTCGTGGAAGCGTTGTTTGACGAATAACATACGCCAGCGCAGCCGGGAGTTCGCCAGGTGATCCAGTTCGAGAAGGTCAGCAAGCGTTATGAGGGTGGTCATACGGCACTGCAGGGTGTCGATTTTGAGCTCAGCCGGGGCGAGCTTGCCTTTCTGACCGGCCACTCCGGGGCAGGTAAAAGTACGCTGCTGAAGCTGATCATGTTGATGGAACGTCCCAGTGCGGGGCATGTCATTGTCGGTGGGCAGCGGCTGGACCAGTTGCCCCGGCGACAGATTCCCTTTATTCGCCGGCATATCGGGGTTGTGTTCCAGAATCACCAACTGTTGTTTGATCGCTCTGTGTTTGACAACGTCGCCATGCCCCTCGAGGTCACCGGCGTGCCGCATCGGGATATCGGCCGACGTGTGCGGGCGGCGCTCGACAAGGTGGGGCTGCTCAGCAAAGAGCGGATGAATCCGATTCAGCTCTCCGGCGGTGAGCAGCAGCGTGTCGGTATTGCTCGGGCCGTGGTGAACAAGCCCCCGCTGCTGCTGGCGGATGAGCCGACCGGTAACCTTGACCCCGGGCTGTCAGCCGACATCATGCATTTGTTCGAGCAATTCAGTCAGGTGGGTGTGACTGTGCTGATCGCGAGTCACGATATTGCTTTGATCCGGCATATGGAGCGGCGCGTGCTGACTCTCCGGCAGGGGCGGTTGACCTCCGGTGACAGCATGCCCGATGAAGAGGTGTTGTATGGCCGCTAATCGGGGGGTAAGTCGACCATCGCAAAAGCCGCCCGCCAAAGGCAAAGAACGGCCGGCGCCAGGTCGGGGGGCTGCCAGGTCCCGGACGCCGCTGCAAGAGCTGCTCGGCAGCTATCTGTCACATCATCGTAAAACGGCAAAGGACAGTGCGCAGCGGTTGTGGCGTTCGCCGGTCGCCAGTCTCATGACCTGGATGGTAATGGGCATAGCCCTGGCTCTGCCGGTAGGTATGTTGCTGCTGCTGGGCAGTTTGCAAGGGGTGAGTGCAGGTTGGGACAGCACAGCGCGGGTCACGTTATACCTCGAACAGAATGCCGGTGGGGACACGCTGGATCGTATGCGTATCCAGCTTGCCAGCCGAAAGGATATTACAGATGTGACCGTGATTACCCGGGAAGAGGCGCTAGCCGAATTCCGGGCGTCGTCCGGTCTGGCTGATGCGCTGGACTATCTGGACGAAAACCCGCTGCCCGACACCCTGTTGCTGACGCCGGGCGCTGATATTCGCAACAAGCAAGGAATGGAGGCGCTGGTCGATGAGCTTGAGCAGGTTGATGCGGTGGCGCGGGTGCAGGTGGATCTTGGCTGGCTACAGCGGCTGAATACCATTACCGATTTGCTGGGTCGTGGTGTATGGGCGCTGGCGTTGTTGCTTGGAGCGGCGGTGGTGCTGGTCATTGGCAATACCATCCGGTTAGCCATTGAAAACCGGCGCGATGAAATACTGGTCGCCAAACTTGTCGGCGGCACCGATGCTTTTGTGCGGCGCCCCTTTCTTTACACGGGCATCTGGTATGGTCTGGGCGGCGGCATTATCGCCTTCGTGCTGCTTGAGTTGACCTTGTGGTGGATGAGCGGGCCGGTGGAGCATCTGGCGAGCCTTTATCGTAGCCAGTTCGAGTTGTCAGGATTAACCTTTGAGGGCACGTTCGCCCTGCTTCTGGCATCGGTGTTGCTGGGGTGGCTGGGTGCCTGGCTGGCAGTGAAGCGGCATCTTGACGCTATTGAACCTAACCAGATTGAAGCCGGGCACGCATGAGCCGTGTTCGGCGGTGATCGACGATTTCGGAATCACCGTATAGCTAGGCTCAGGCCGATGTAGTACTAATGGTAATAGATGAACGTTGATGAGACGGACTTGATTAAACAATCGTCACAGTCGGCAATTTACTATTCCAACGTTCGATAATTCGAGGTTCTATATACAGTCTGTATGGAACTTCAAGCCCAGTTGGCGATCCTATCTTCCCGTTGCTATAGTATCGGGTCGCCACGTAGCGGAGGACAGAGATGGGTACCAGCTTACAGCTGACAGACAAAATGGTGCCAGGCGCCAACCTTGAAGCCTATATTCAGGCTGCAGGTAAAATCCCAATGCTTACTGTTGCCGAAGAGCAGGAGCTGGCGGAGCGTCTGTATTATGACAATGATCTTGAGGCAGCACGCCGGTTGGTCATGTCACACCTGCGGTTTGTGGTTCATATTGCCCGCAGTTATTCCGGCTATGGTCTGGCGCAGTCTGATCTGGTTCAGGAAGGTAACGTTGGCCTGATGAAGGCCGTTAAGCGATTTAATCCTGAATACGGTGTGCGTCTGGTGTCATTTGCCGTGCACTGGATCAAGGCCGAGATACACGAATTTATCCTGCGCAACTGGCGGATCGTCAAAGTGGCGACCACCAAGGCCCAGCGCAAGCTGTTCTTCAATCTGCGTAGCCAGAAAAAGCGTCTGGCTTGGTTGTCCCATGCCGAGCTCAATGCAGTGGCGGCTGATCTGGGTGTCGAACCCAAAGTGGTGCGTGAAATGGAAGGTCGTCTGGCATCCCATGACACGGCGTTCGATGGCCCGATGGATGATGACGACGATTCAGCGTACCAGGCGCCCGCGCATTATCTGGAAGATCGTCGCGGCGATCCGGCAGTTCAGCTGGAGAATACGGATTGGACAGAAGACAGCAACAGCCGTCTGCTTACTGCCATGTCCAGTCTGGATGAGCGTAGTCAGGACATCCTGCGCGAGCGCTGGCTGACTGAAAGCAAGTCAACGCTACACGAGCTTGCCGACAAGTATGGTGTTTCCGCTGAGCGTATCCGTCAGCTTGAGAAGAACGCCATGAAGAAGATTCGCCTGCATATGGGTGAAGCGGAAGCCGCGTAAGCGCCTGCCATCTGCTTCTTGCGGTGATTCAGATAACGCCACTGAGCTTCGGCCAGTGGCGTTTTTCGTTTCAGACATTTGATTCGGCCCCGGGCGGCTTATCAGACAGATCGGTGTCTCGGTAGGGCTGTATTCGCTATTATCGGGTTTTGACCAGATTCAAAGGCCCGCATTCCATGTCTTATCCCTGTATTTCCTTTATCGGTATCGGCCTGATGGGCGCACCCATGGCAGAGAACCTGATAGCTGCCGGTTATCCGCTGACTGTGTGGAACCGCACCGCTGCCAAGTGTGCTCCGTTTGCTGAGCGGGCGACGATTGCCGCCAGCGTGGAGCAAGCTGCGAAGGCGGCCGATATTGTGATCGTCATGTTGGAGAACGGCGCCGCAGTTGAGCAAGTGCTGGTAGAGCAGGGTCTGATCGCGAATCTGGCTCCGGGCAGTGTGGTGATCGATATGAGCTCGGCGCCACCCACAATGGCTCGATCGCATGCCGTGCTCTGTGCCGCGCGTGATATTGGCTATCTGGATGCGCCGGTTTCCGGCGGTACGGTTGGTGCCGCAGAGGCCGCATTGAGCATCATGGCAGGCGGGGATGGTGACACGCTGGAGCAGGTCAGAGCAGTGCTCGAAACTCTGGGGCGTGTTACCCATATTGGCCCGGTTGGGGCCGGGCAGTTAGCAAAACTGGCCAATCAGGCGATTGTCGGCATCACCATCGGAGCAGTATCAGAGGCGCTGTTGCTGGCGGCAAAAGGTGGCGCCGACCCTGTCGCTGTGCGGGAAGCCTTGATGGGCGGTTTTGCCAGTAGCCGTATTCTGGATCTCCACGGTCAGCGCATGATTGACCGCAATTTTGAGCCGGGCGCACCTGCGCGCATTCAGCTCAAGGATATGCGGATGATTCTCGATGAAGCGCGAAATGAGCAGCTGACCCTGCCGCTGGCGCAGCGGGTGCATGATGAATACCTCGCATTATCGGCCAATGGGCAGGGTGAAGCGGATCATAGCGGACTGTTGCTTGCCCTTGAACATATGAACGGCGTGCGCCTGGGTGAGCCGTCACTGCCCTCGCGGGCACAGCCTCGAAAGGACTGATCATGCCCCGATTTGCTGCCAATCTGTCGATGCTCTTCACAGAGCTACCGTTCCTTGAGCGGTTTTCCGCAGCTCGTGCCGCGGGCTTTTCCGGTGTCGAATACCTTTTTCCCTATGAGTGGCCGCCGCAGGAGCTGGCCGCATTGTTGAAAGAAAACGGTCTGGTGCAGGTTTTGTTTAATCTGCCACCGGGTGACTGGAATGCCGGCGAGCGCGGTATCGCTTGTCTGCCGGATAGAGTTGACGAGTTTCGTCAGGGCGTGGAAAAGGCTATAGCCTATGCGAAGGCCCTGGGATGTCACCAGCTCAATTGTCTGGCCGGGTTGAAGCCTGCGACAGTCTCTGATGAGCAGGCCCGGGATACGCTGATCGCCAATCTGGTATGGGCTGATGACCGGCTAGAGCCGCACGGCATTACCCTGATGGTGGAAGCGATCAATAGTCGGATTGATATGCCGGGATTCTTTATGGACACGTCACGCCGGGTTCTGGACGTCATTCGCGCCACCCGGCGAGACAATATAAAGCTGCAGTATGATCTCTACCACATGCAAATCATGGAAGGCGATCTTATCCGGACGCTTACCGCAGCGCTTGAAAGCGTCGGCCACATCCAGATTGCCGATAATCCCGGGCGTCACGAGCCGGGCACAGGAGAAATTGCTTTTGCTAATATTTTCAAAGTGCTGGATGATCTTGGCTATGCGGGGTGGGTGAGTGCAGAGTACCGTCCCAGCGGCCTGACACGGGACAGTCTGGACTGGATGCGTCCGTCGCTTTATGTTGACCGTCGCTGATTGCGACACCCTCTTACAATATGTTAACTGGTTGTTTAAGGTATGACTTCGTACCCTGTCCAACTCTAATCAAAGCATAGCGGGAGGCTAACCGGTGAGAGCGCTGGTCATTGAAGACGATCACGATGTAGCAACGTATCTCGTTAAAGGTCTGAGAGAATCGGACTTTGTCGTCGATCATGCGGCGGACGGGAAAGATGGACTCATGCTGGCTGCCAGCGAAGAATACGACATCATGATTGTCGACCGGATGTTACCGGGCATGGATGGTCTGAATATCATCAAGACCGTGCGTGCGACGGGCAACAGCGTACCCGTGCTGATTCTGAGCGCACTGGGCGATGTTGATGACCGGGTTGAAGGTCTTCGTGGCGGTGGTGATGATTATCTCACCAAGCCTTTCTCGTTTACCGAGTTGCTGGCGCGATTGGATGCGCTGGTGCGTCGCAACCGTCAAGCGCCGGAAACGGAGACAGTCTTGCGGGTCGCCGATTTGGAAATGGATCTGCTGGCTCGCACGGTCAAGCGGGCAGGGCAAAACATTGATGTTCAGCCTCGCGAATTCCGGCTGCTGGAATATCTGATGCGCAATGCCGGTCAGGTGGTCACCCGTACCATGTTGCTGGAGAAAGTCTGGGATTATCACTTTGATCCTCAGACCAACGTGATTGATGTTCACATCAGTCGTCTGCGTGCAAAGATCGACAAGGAGTTCGAGACGCCTTTGCTGCAGACTGTCCGGGGTGCAGGATACATGTTGCGTGAAGATACTTAGTCAGCTCAAAACGTCTACCTTCCAGCTGGCTCTTCTCTACATGGTGGTTTTTGCCACCTCCGTATTTTTGTTGCTGGCGTTTATCTACTGGCGAACTGCCGGTTTCATGACCGAACAGACGGATGAAACCATCGAGGCGGAAATCGCCGGTCTTGCTGAACAGTATCGGGGGCGAGGCATCAACGGCCTCGTTACCGTGATCCGGGAGCGTGTCTCCCGGGACCCCAACGCCAAATCAATTTACCTGCTGGCGACTGACGACTACCTCAAGCTGGCCGGCAACCTGTCTACGTGGCCCGGTGAGGCGGGCTCCCAGAATGGCTGGATCAATTTTTCGCTCAACGAAGCCGTGGGCTGGAAAGGTCCGGTCAGGCTGGCGCGTGCGCGGGTATTTGAAGTCCAGGGCGGCTTGCGCCTGTTGGTCGGTCGTGACGTCCAGGAGCTGACCACGCTGAAGCGTCTGATCGAGCGTGCCATAAACTGGGGCATGGGGATCACGCTGGCACTGGCGTTGCTGGGTGGCTTTATGATGAGTCGCAGTACCACCCGTCGTATTGAAGTGATTAACAAGATTTCCCGCCGGATTATGAACGGCCACCTGTCGCTGCGTATTCCTACCCGCGGCACCAGCGACGATTTTGACCAGCTTGCCGAAAACCTGAATCAGATGCTCGACCGCATTGTGTATCTGATGGAAGGGATTCGTCACGTCTCCGACAGTATTGCCCACGATTTGCGCACCCCGCTCACACGGTTGCGCAACCAGCTCGAAACCACGCTGCTCGCGGTTGATAACGACGAAGCCCGGGAGCCGGCGGCCAAAGCGGTTGCCGAGGCGGATCAGTTGCTTGCGACCTTCAATGCTTTGCTACGTATCGCGCGTCTTGAAACCCGGGGTAACGCGGCGGATAAAACAGTGGTCATGCTGGGCGAACTGGTTGCCGATGCCTGCGAACTCTACGAAGCCGTAGCCGAGGATAAAGAACAGACCTTTGAGCAAGCCATCAGCAGCGATGTGAAGATCGAGGGTGACCGGGACTTGTTGTTCCAGATGGTCAGCAACCTGATCGACAACGCCATCAAATACACACCAGAATCCGGAGACATCCGCGTTGCAGTCGACAGCATTGCCGGGGAAGCGGTGCTGGAGGTCAGTGACAGCGGGATCGGCATTCCGGACAGTGAGAAGAGCAACGTTTTCCAGCGGTTTTACCGGGTCGGTAAAAGTCGTTCATTGCCCGGTAATGGACTGGGTCTGAGTCTGGTGAGTGCCGTCACAGAAATCCATCAAGGGCGCATCGAGCTTAGCGACCGGCGCAGGGGCGCTGAAAATCCCGGGTTGAAGGTGCAGGTTTACCTGCCGCTGTATCAGCCAATCAAGCGTCGGGTAATGCGAGGCCAGCAACAGGGCGCCGCGGACGACAACGCAGACGACAAGACTGTTGCTGGTGGCGATGCCGACCTGGGCGCCCGATCACAAAGCTGAAGGCAGATCAGTCAGCGCCCGGGGGAGTAGTCTGAAATCGGGTTCAGCTGCGAGCGGCGTTGCCGCGAAAACGGTTTACAATTTTTTCAACGCGCTGAATCTGGCTGCCGTAACGAGCCTGCAAGCTGTCCCATTCGCCTTCAAGATGCTTCTGTTCAGCCATCGCATACGCAATCAGCGTGTGGCGGTTGATTTTGCTGGTAATGCCCAGGCTATCAAGCTGATAACCAACCGAGTCCAGCCCCTTCAGAGCAACATCTAGCAATGCCTTGCTGTTCATTTTCAACACCTCAGTATGGAGAGTTTGCGCGCTCCGGACGGTATGACATAACAGAGCGAATGCGCATCAGTTTGAGGGGCACTCTAGGTTGCCTGTCTAGAATGCTCAACCTAATTATCACCCGTTCAGCGGAAAACAGATACCTGAATAAAGTGTAATTGGATGGCCACTATCAGGTAACGCCATGTGTGGAGAATAGGTATTGTCGAGTAAGACAATGATCTGACGCGGCAACACTGCCGGTTAAATCATTGTTCCCTCCAGCACAGCGCTAGCCTTAACCCCGCCTTTGCGGGGTTTTTTTATGTCTGCAGAAAACGTGGGCGTCAGGAGATGTATTCGATAGCGGTGATTAACCAGGTGACCTGGCCATTCGGGGTCTCAACGACGGCTTCATCGTCCACTTCCTTGCGTAATAAGGCCCGGGCCATCGGCGTATCGATGGAGATATAGTCTTTACGGTCGAAGATTTCGTCGTAACCCACGATACGGAAGCGTCGGCTCTCGCCCGCATCGTTTTCGACCTCCACCCAGGCGCCGAAAAATACGCGGCCTTCCTGTTCCGATCCGTAGTCCACAACTTTCAGGTCAGCAAGGCAGCGGCGGAGATAGCGTACTCGCCTATCAATTTCACGTAGCAGCTTCTTGTTGTACTGGTAGTCGGCATTTTCGCTTCGGTCGCCCAGACTGGCGGCCCATTGCACCTTTTTTGTGACCTCGGGGCGATGTTCCCGCCAAAGATAGTCCAGTTCGTTCTGCAGGGCGTTAAACCCTTCCCGGGTGATCAGCTTTGCTCGCATGCGAATCCGGTTCCTGAGTGTCAGGTGAAATAAAGGGGCTCAGTCTATCAGATGAGCCGTTTACTTCCGCTGGCATGCTGTGCAGACGGGGTTCGGGACGGGTTCTGGGGTGTAGTGATGAGCGTCACAACTCTGGAGAATAGTTAAAACTACTGCTTTAATTGGCGATAAACTGTTCAATAACGGCTGCATTTGCGGCGTTATTTAAACCGAAAAGTTTCCAGGGATCCGGCCATGTATTCTTCGCCCACTGAACGTGTGTATCACAAGCATCTGCTCTGTCTTGTATTGAGCTTGGGGCTTGTGTCCGGTGGCGCGTGGGCGCAGTCAGCTGGCGGCGACAAACAGGCTGTGTTCAGCTACGACGAGCGTTCAACCATGCACACCATTCCCTTCGAGGCGATGGATCAGGATGCCCTGGCGAATACTGTCATTGAAGGCGGTCTGGCAGCCCCGGCCGCTGGGGTGCCGGCTCGCCCCGTGACCCAGCCGGATGATGATTACTACCTGGATCCGCTGGCGCTTCAGCCTCGTGATGAGCGCACTGATCTTGGCCGCAATGAGATACCTGTTGAAATCAAGTTCAGCTCACCGAGAAGCGTGCCGGGCCAGACCTTTGGCAACAACTATGTAATCCGGCCGCCTGAAAACCGCACCTACGAAGCCCAGGCGACCAGTCTAAGGGATCGCTGAATCCCGGCAAGCCTTCCAAAAACCTCGATGCATCAACTGGTCGCCGTGCTATCGGCGCGCCGCTCCAGCACATCCTCGTATAAAAAGTGCAGGGCCTGCCTGGCCTGATTCATCCGCGCCCGCGAGACGCGCAGGCGGGTCTGCAGATAACCGAAAAATTGCACCGTATCTTCCGTTCCCAGATTGTCCGGATCCTTCAGGTCATGAAAAACCAGAAAGCGACTGATCCAGTGAAGATAGGTTTGCTCGGTACGCTGGTTGAGTTTACGCGAATGGATAGCGTGATAGACACGCGATAACAGGCCCGACTGGCTCTGCTCCAGTGCTTCGGTCATGCTCATGGGACGTCTTTCCTGTGGATTTCTTGTTATTAGAGTGGCGGCATTCTATGACAAACGTTTGAAGGAGGCACTATAAAGCGGCAAAAGTGTGGGATTTCGTCAAAGAGCGGGTCCGGAGACGCAGGTGCCAGGCCGGACCCTGGGCCGGAGTTACTGGTTCTTCAGTCCTTCCAGTTTGTCGATGTAACGCTGCATCGCGTCATCGTTAGACAGGCCCTTATACGACTCCCAGGCGCTGTATTTTGCGCGGTTGACGAAGTCCATCATGCCCGGCTTCTTGCCGCTGACATCGCCTTCGGTAGCCTGTTTGTAGAGGCCGTAGAACTCCAGCTTGAGCTCGTTTGAAGGCTGGAAATCGCCTTCCGCTGTCTGGATGTAATTCACGGCTTCGTCGAAGCGAGTCTTCAGATCACTCATGGTCATTCCCTGTGGTTGCTTTGATTTGCAAAAAATAACGTGCGCCCAGTATACCGTCCCGCGCAGAAATACGTCATGCCAGACTGGGCCAGTCGTCGGCTTTCCTATTCCTGTGGAGATCCTATATTCTTGCCGCTTCCAACTACTTCGGAGATTTAAAATGCCTGCCAATAACCGGCTTCACGGTATCGTAAACCGGATCAACCAGTTGCCTGACTTTGCTCGTTCCCGTGCGCTGTCGCTGTTTTTCGGAAAGGCGGTACCTTTCACCGGTACCACGGGCATCCGGATCGAGGCGCTGGACGAGCACCACAGTGTAATCAGTATCGCGAATAAGCGCCGGGTACAGAATCACATTGGCGGTGTTCACGCGGTGGCGTCATTGCTGCTGGCCGAATCGGCCACCGGTTTCCTGGTTGGCCTGAATGTGCCGGATGACAAGGTGCCGGTGATCAAAACCATGCGTGCTGATTATACGCGCCGCGCCCGCGGTGACATGCGGGTTGAAGCCTCGGTGACGCCGGAGCAGCAAGCCCGGATGAAAACAGAAGACAAAGGCGAGGCCGCAATTCAGGTGAAGATCCACGATGCTGATAACCAGGAACCGATCGAAATCGAGATGATCTGGGCGTGGACTCCGAAGCGTCGATAAGCTCTCGGAAACTACTTAAAGGATACTACGGAGCCGGTATTTACCTAGTTGCTGGCAAGGTTTTGATTTGTTGGAATAATCATGGTGCCAGCTGGCAATAATTCGCCCACAGATTGAAAAATGATCAAAAATTGGCGATTTTTTGCTTGAGGGCACTTGAGCTCGTGTGTAAAGTTGCTCGGGTTGAATGGCGTATCAGGATGATGCGCTCAAAGGATTGAACAACGTTAAACTGGGATTAAGGGAGTAATCATGTCTAAGGACGGCTCTGTCGCGCCTAAAGAGCGCATCAATATCAAGTATGTTCCCGCCACAGGCGATCAGCAGGCAGAAATGGAATTGCCGCTGAAGATGTTCGTCGTTGGTGACTTTAAGGGACAAGCTGAAGAAACCCCCCTCGAAGACCGCAAAAGTATTTCCGTTGACAAGAACAACTTCAAATCGGTGATGAAAGAAGCCGGTCTGAGTCTGTCTACAACGGTTTCCAATCGTCTGGAAGATAACGCAGATGATTTGCCGGTCAATCTCGAATTCAAAGGTCTCGAAGATTTCGCTCCGGACAGTGTGGCCCGTCAGGTGCCTGAGCTGCGCAAGCTGATTGAGTTGCGTGAAGCCCTGGTTGCCTTGAAAGGTCCGCTGGGCAACGTGCCGTCTTTCCGTTCGAAACTCCAGGAAATGCTCGATAACGACGATGCGCGCGAAAAACTGCTCGCAGAACTGGATCTGGTCAGCAGTGGCGACGAGCCCTCGAAAGACTGATCACGAGCTGGATTTCGCCTGACTGACTGCATGAAGCGGTGAGTCCGGGACGCCTTTAACCGAAAACACAAACGTACTGAAGGGATGTGGTATGTCTGATACAGCCGTGCAGCAATCTGCTGCCTCTGAATCTACTGCTGAGGGTTCGCTACTCGACCAGGTTATGGCCAACAGCCGGATGAAGCCGGCCGACGAAGGCTATGATGTTGCGCGTCGTGGTGTGGCAACTTTCATCTCCAATCTGCTGAACAGCGACGAGAAAGGCCAGCCGGTCAACAAGGCGCTGGTCGACCAGATGGTGGTCGAACTTGACCGCAAAATCAGCGCTCAAATGGACGAGGTGCTCCACGCACCCGAACTGCAGGAGCTGGAATCTTCCTGGCGCGGCCTCAAGCTGATGGTCGATCGCACTGATTTCCGCGAGAACATCAAAGTGGATATCCTGCATGCCACCAAGGCAGAATTGCTGGAAGATTTCGAATTTGCGCCGGATGTCACCCAGAGTGGCTTCTACAAGCACATCTACGCCACCGGTTACGGCCAGTTTGGTGGTGAGCCTGTTGGCGCCATCGTCGGCAACTATGCGTTTACGCCGTCCACACCTGACATGAAACTGCTGCAGTATGTGTCATCAGTTGGTGCCATGGCGCACGCGCCTTTCCTGTCATCAGTTGCGCCTACCTTCTTTGGTGTCGATAGCTTCCAGGAGCTGCCCGCCATCAAGGAGCTCAAAGCCGTCTTTGAAGGCCCGCGCTATGCCAAGTGGCGTTCATTGCGCGAGTCCGAAGATGCGCGCTACCTGGGCTTGACCGCACCTCGCTTCCTGTTGCGTACCCCATATGATCCGGTCGAAAACCCGGTGCGGGCGTTCAACTACAAGGAAGATGTCAGCGGTGATCACTCCAATTACCTTTGGGGCAACACAGCCTACCTGCTGGCCACGCGTCTGACTGACAGCTTTGCCAAGTACCGCTGGTGCCCGAATATTATCGGCCCGCAAAGTGGTGGCGCGGTTGAAGATCTGCCGGTTCACATGTTCGAGTCGTTCGGTCAGCTGGAAGCCAAGATTCCGACAGAAGTGCTGGTCACTGACCGTCGCGAATTTGAAATGGCTGACGAAGGCTTCATCGCACTGACCATGCGTAAAGACAGCGACAACGCCGCTTTCTTCTCTGCCAACTCGGTGCAAAAGCCCAAGCAGTTCCCGAATACCAAAGAAGGCAAAGAGGCCGAGACGAACTACAAGCTGGGTACCCAGCTGCCGTATATGTTTATCGTCAACCGCCTGGCCCACTACATCAAGGTACTGCAGCGCGAACAGATCGGTTCATGGAAAGAACGCCAGGATCTGGAACGCGAGCTCAATACCTGGATCAAGCAGTATGTGGCCGATCAGGAAAACCCGCCGGCAGACGTCCGTAGCCGTCGCCCACTGCGCGCTGCGCAGGTGACCGTCTCTGAAGTCGAGGGCGATCCGGGCTGGTATCAGGTGTCGCTTGCGGTCCGTCCGCACTTCAAATACATGGGTGCCAACTTCGAGCTTTCGCTGGTCGGTCGTCTGGACAAGGAGTAACGCGTGGACTGGGATGCCGTCGACGACGGTGTTCAGGTCAACGGGGGCAGTCTGTTCGAGCGACTCGAACGGGCTGCCCAGCCCGCAGGGACAGCGATGGGCGAGTTCACCAATGTAGTGGATTCCATCAAGCGGCATCTGGTCAGACTGCTCAATACCCATCCGGGTAGCAGTCCCAGTGCACCGGCTTTAGGGCTGGTGGACTTCAACGATGCCACCCTCGGGACCCAGGATCTGAACATCAGGATTCGCAGCGCGATCCGGCAATGCATTGAAAACTACGAACCCCGGGTAAAACGGGTGGATGTAGTGGCATTGCCAGAGGGGCCAGACCCTTTGCAGCTGCGATTTCAGGTGACGGTACACCTGCGCGTAGACTCCTCGGAAGACCGAGCCACGATTGACCTTCTGTTGGACGACAGACGCTATTATCGCGTGGTGTAACGTCGTGAAGTTAAACAGATTCTATCGAGACGAACTGAACTTTCTTCGTCTGCAGGGGCGTGAGTTTGCTGAGGCACATCCTCAGCTGACGCGCTTCCTGTCAGAGCAGAGTACCGATCCGGATGTGGAGCGCCTGTTGGAAGGCTTCGCGTTCCTGACCGGTAAATTGCGGGAGAAAGTCGAGGACGAATTTCCGGAGCTGACGCATTCGTTGCTGAACATGCTCTGGCCCAACTATTTGCGGCCGGTGCCCAGCACAACGATTATGCGATTTGATCCCCAGTTACATGCCATCAGTGAGCGCCAGACCATCGCGCGTCACACTGAGGTGCGTAGCCGGCCGGTGGGTGACCGCCGGGGCGCCACCCAATGCCGTTTTCGTACATGCCGTGATATCGAGATGTACCCGATGACCATGGCCGAGGCCAGTGCCGAGCATTCCCGCGAAGTATCGACGGTCACGCTGACATTGGCACTGCATACGGATCAGCCGTTGTCCGAGCTTGGGCTGGACAGCCTGCGTCTGTACCTGGGAGGTGATGCCTATACCGCCCAGACGCTTTACCTGTGGCTCAATCATTGCCTGACCCGTGCCGAAATGGAAGTCAACGGCGTGACCCTGTCGCTGCCAAAAGACTGCCTCAAGCCGGTCGGTTTCGGTAAGGATGAAGGCTTGCTGCCTTACCCCAAGAACGCCTACCCGGGCTACCGGATTCTGCAGGAATACCTCAGCTTTTCCGAGGCATTCCACTTTATTGATCTGACCGGTCTCGGTCGGTTGCTGCCGAATGTGCAGGCTGACGAGCTGAAGATCAAATTCCGTTTTAACCGGACATTACCGCCGGATGCCAAGGTGCGTGAAGACAGCTTTCAGCTTTACTGCGCGCCGGCGATCAACCTGTTCGAGCATGAGGCGGATCCCATTGATCTCAATGGCCGTCAGACCGAATACCGGATGCAGCCGTCGAGCCGGTTTGCGTCTCACTATGAAATTTTCAGTGTGGATCAGGTCGAAGGCTGGCTGGACAGCAGCCCCGGCCGACCGCGTGGCGAACCGCGCATCTACAACGCATTCGAGAGTTTTCAGCACCAGATCGAACGCGATCACGACCGTACAGCGCTGTATTACCGCATGCGGGTGAAAGACAGTGTGCGCGGTGATGGCTTTGATCACTTCATTTCGTTTGTGCGCGGGGATGAAAGCACCTGCCTCAACCAGAATGAAGCGATCTCGCTGACATTGACCTGCACCAACCGGCAACTGCCGGCACAGCTGGCGGTGGGCGATATTTGTGAAGCAACCCAGAGTACGCCAGCGTTTGCCTCGTTCCGGAACGTAACCCGGCCGACGCCGACATTGCGCCCGACGCTGGATGGCAGTTTACAGTGGACACTGGTGTCGAACCTGTCACTGAACTATCTCTCGTTGCTGGATGTGGACGCGTTGCGCTCTGTGCTGCGGGTCTATGACTTCAAGGCACTGGTGGATCGCCAGGCCGAACGGGTATCCCAGCAGCGGCTTGCCGGCATATCCGGGATTGAGACCAAACCGGTTGATCGGATGTATCGCGGTCTGCCGGTGCGCGGTATTCAATCGACACTGACACTGGATCAATCAGCGTTTGCCTCGGAAGGCGATCTCTACCTGTTTGGCACGGTGCTCAGTCAGTTTTTTGCGCTATACGCCAGCATCAATGCATTTCACCTACTGGATGTGGTGAATTCTGAAAACCAGGAACGGTATACATGGACGTTGCAGACCGGGCAGCAGCCCCTGATGTAGTCGGCCTGCAGCCCGTTCTAGGGGATGCGCGCCGCTACAGTTTTTTTCAGTTGGTTGATCTTATCCATCGCCTGCACGGGGACGACCTCGAGCGGTCGACGGATGAGGCACCGCAGAATGAGCGTATCCGCTTCTCATCGACGGCGAGCCTTGGCTTTCCCGGTAGCGACGTGCTGTCAGCGGTGTTGCCAGAGCATGAATACGCGCCTTATCAGATGGAAGTCAGCTTCCTCGGGCTGCACGGCTCGCAGTCGCCTCTGCCGGGTTACTACCTGGAAGATCTGGCCTGGGAGCAAGGTCAGAACACCGGTATTCGCCGCTACTTTCTGGACTTCTTCAATCACCGGCTGGTCACGCTGTTTCATCGGGTATGGCGCAAGTATCGCTATTACGTGCGGTTTCAGCCGGGTGCGACAGATGCGTTCTCGGAACACATCTTTTCGCTGGTAGGTCTGGGCGACCGTGACCTGCGGGGCGACACCCCGATCAACTGGTCGAAGATGATGGCCTATGCCGGGCTGATGGCCGGCCGCAGCCGGTCGCCGGAAGTGGTCAGCGGTATTGTCGCCCACTGTTTCGATCTTGCTGACGTGGAAATCGAGCCCTGGGTGCTGCGCAAAGTGGATATCCCGGAAGACCAGCAAACCCGTTTGGGCGGCAACAATGCCCGATTGGGGGAAGACACCTTGATTGGCTCACGCATCCGTGACCGCAGCGGCAAATTCATCCTCCGGTTGAAGGAGCTGACCCGTGAGCGCTTTGCTGATTTTCTGCCCAATGGCCGAGATCACAGCAAGCTGGTCAAGTTGGTGGAATTCACCATGCGCGAACAACTCGCTTACGACCTTGAGCTGGTCATTCGGCCGGAGGACGTCTTCCCGATTCAGTTGGGCGCAGACGTGCGTCTCGGTTGGAACTCATTCGTAAATCCAGTAGCGGGTGAGCCTCAACAACCCGTTCGCATTCAGATCAGGCGGTAATCATCATGTCGGCAGCCCAGCAACACAGTCTGAAACTGACCATCAGCAATCCCCGGGAAGTCTCCGGTGGTGCTGACATCCAGTGTGAATTCAGCACCAGGGGCGGCTCCATCGGCTCGGCTGCGAGCGATACCTGGAAGCTGTCGCCGCACCGCACCGGCGTGGTCTCCGGCCATGCAGAAATTCGCTTTATCGACGGCGAGTACTGCCTGATTGACCGCTCCGGGCGTACCTATATCAACAGTGCCAGCCTGCCGGTCGGTCGGGGGCGACG
>TARA_R100001440_G_scaffold35493_1_pt1 | contig 16904 bp, 7 predicted proteins | sample TARA_R100001440 | Tara Oceans TARA_R100001440 (sample SAMEA2622112) | marine metagenome | biome: marine biome (ENVO:00000447); feature: surface water layer (ENVO:00002042); material: "saline water (ENVO:00002010), including plankton (ENVO:xxxxxxxx)" | depth 5 m
ACTATTACCTAAGCCAGTTATATTTTTTAAAGGTATATTTAAACCGTTTGCTTTTAAAAAGTCAAATATAGGTTTTTGCGCTGCAGGTGGTCTAGCTGTTAACACAAACATATTTTCTGGACCAAACTTGCTTTGTAGTTTTAAAGCTTTATTAAACAGAGGTGCTAATTTACCTTTTACAACTCTATTAAAATCTGAAAAATCAAAAGTAAAACCTTGATCTAATAAATCTTCATAAGTACTAGCATATTGCTCTGCATTTAAAGTACCTGTATTACCATCTGGAGCTATATACTTTACTAAAGACTCTGTAGTTGCTAGTGTATCATCAAAGTCTAATATACTAATACCTTTTGGTGTTTTTGAAAAACTAAGTAATCTACCTTTATTTATAGCTTTATCAATTATTTTTACATTTGCAACGCTACTGTTTAAAGCAGGTATTTTACCAGACATAGTAACACCATACTCTTGAGCAAAAGTTTTACCGTTTTTAATTAATCTAAGATTATTAGGATCTATAACATTAACATCTGTGTTAAAATATCTATCAAACCAATTATCAATAAAAATATCCCAACCAACACCCATACCGTTACTGTAAAACACTATTTCACCTTTTTCGTTTATATAACTAGAAGAGTTTAAAGCATCATCATTTTTTTTAGATAAAGCTATTAGTTTATAGTTTTTTTGTATAGCCTTCATTGTTTTATTAAACTCTTTTGGCCTATTTATTAAAACATCTAGTAATAAATCTCTTACTGTAGCAGCTTGAACAGCATGCTCGTATCTTATCTCGCCAGTAGCAGTAACATCGCCTCCAATATACTCAGCACCTTGTCTTAAAGGGTGTGACGTGTCGTAAGTCGCGGCTTGTAAGTATTTTTTTATAGCAGCTTGAAGTATTTTATCATCAGGATTTGCTTCTATAGCTTTTTTAATCATATTTACCATATCATTAAAATTAGCTTTTCCGTTTTTATTATAATCTCTAGCTTGTTTTTTAGTTATCTCTTTTACGTTTTTACCTAAAACTGTTTTTTGATCAGGTCTTTGAAACTTTATATCTACTTCTTTACCTTGTATTTTACCATCAATTGTAAATAAACCTAAATCTTCAAATATAGTATTTGTTCTTACATACTCTTTTGCAGCGCTATTAGTAATTGTAGACCGTAAATCAACAGCTCTAATTATACCAAGCTTACCATAAGTAGCGAGTAAAGCTATTTTATCTACAAATATATCAATATTTTCAAAACTATTTTTAGGATCATTTAAATTTAATTCAGGTAAATTTAAGTCTATATCTAAAACAGCTTCTTTATTAAACATAACACTAGAAGCGCCTTCTCTAATGTTTTTTATAGTTTGCTCACTATTACCTAATAACTCTAAATTTTCTCTCACAGTTTGATTAGTCATCATTTTACCAGTTAAATTAGCTAACGCTAACACTCTAGCAGATGTGTTTCTATCATCACGTTGTGGTTTACCATCAATAATACCAAAAACTTCTAAAAACTCTTTTTTATTTATTTTATTTTTTACTTGCATCGCTAAACCAGAGGTACTACCTGTTTTAGCCATTTTAGCTCTATCTGTTTTTGTGTAAAAAGCTTTTAATAAAGTGTTAGGTACACCTGTAGATGTACCACTTACTGTAGAGCCTTCTGGTAACATTGCTATTAACAAATCAGCATTTTTATTAATAAACATTTGCGCAGCTTGTAGCTCTTTTTTAGTTATGTTTGCTAAAGTTTTTAATTTTCTAGAGCTTATACCAAACATTTCGCCAGTAATATCAGGTACTAAGTTTTTTAATTTTTTAAACGTTAATTCTTTAACGTCTAGCTTTGGTAATTGTTCTTTTATAGCTTTATCAACTTTACTTTTAACATTTAATCTATCAGCTAAAACTATTTTTTTAGGTTTTGGTTTTGTTTCAACTTCAACGGTTTCTTCTCTAGCTTCAACACCTCTTGCCTCTGTTACGTCTTCTGTAAATTCTTCACCTAAAACACGTCTAGAAGCTTCTATAGCTCTTGCTGGTAAAAACTTATTTATATAAGCAGCTAAAGGTACACCTGAATCTGGTTTATAATCTCTAATTAAATCTAATACACCTCTTTCACCTATTTCTATTTCACTAGTTAATAACTCTCTATCAAAGTTAGGTGCTTGACTACGTCTTTCAACTATACGACTTACTATTGGCTTAAACTCATTTATAATTTTAGCTTCAAAATTAGCTTCTTTAGTATCATATAATCTTTGAACATTATCAGAAGCTTCTTTAGACATTTGTACGGTATCTTCAGGTTTAACTTTACCTTTAACTAATTTACCTTTAACACCTTCAGTAGCAGCTTTTAATATTCTAGGACTTAATTTACCTTCTTTAATACTTTTATTATAATCTTTTATAAAATTATAAACATCTCTACCTGTATTAAACTCTACGTCTTTGTTTGTAATTTTTTGATAAAATCTTCTAAAAGAGTCTCGTAGTTTTGTAAATAAATTTTCGTTAAAGTTTAAACTACCATCAAGCATAGACTCTGACATAACAGTAATAACTTCTTCTCCAAAGTTTTTATCATTAATGTAAGGTTTCATACGGTTTATAAAAGCTTGGCTTACGCCACCTTTTTTGTCATTAACAAAACTTGTTAAAGCGCTACCTATAGAGTCTTGTAGTTCTTGATTACCACCTATAGTTTTATATAATATAGCATGCATTAATTCGTGAGCAGCTGTGCCAAGAGATGGTTTATCTTCGTTTAAAATTATATTAAAACTACCGTCTTTTCTTTGAGCTATAAAACCAAATTGTTTAGATGCTTCTTTTGCTTGTTCTATGTCTAAGTTAGATATTTCTTCAGAAGATAATTCTGTAACTTCACCTTCTAAACCAGTTTCTTTTATAATTTGACTTACGTCTTCAGCAGCTTTTACAGCTGTTTGTTTTTTTGCTGTTTCATTAATAAGCTCAATCTGTTCAGTTATTCTATTGCTTTGATTATTTAAACTTCTTATAGCATAACCAAAATCTTTTGTAGTAATCTGATTATTTTCTAATTTATTTTTTAAAGACTCAGCTTTTGATCTAATATTGTCTTTTTGTTTAACAAAATTTACTAAATTTATTTTTTGCTCATTGTTTAAAAGCTCTGATACTTTTCTTTTATCAGTTATATATTTTTTAAAATCTTGTTCTTTTTGTTCTATTTCTTGTTCTAAAGCTTCTTTAACTTCTGCATCTCTAGTAGAGTTTTTAGCTAAATTTAATTCAGCTAAATTACTTATTTGTTCATTTATTTCTTTCACGCTAGCTTTATCAGTTCTTAAAGCTCTATTTACAGCTCTACCAGCTGTACTTATACCAACGCTTCCAACAAAACCATTTAAATATGACTCTAAACCTTCTTCGCTAAATATACCTTTAAAAAATTCTTGCATAGCATCTTCATCACTTTTTCCTTGAGCTTTAGCCGTGCTTATACTTTCTACACCATTTTGTAATAATTCAGTTACACCTTCTCTGTTATTTGTAAAAAATAAATTTGAAGCCATTTTACTAGCGGCTTGATTACCTAGCATGTATTTAGTTATACCTTTAAACCCTATGTATTCAAAACCAGTAGCAATAAGACCTAAAGCTAAAGGCGTTGCAACTTCTGTTTCACCAGAGCTAATTAACTTATTTAAAGCTTCAGGATCATTTTTACCATATAAATTTTCAGCTTTAGTTATGTTATAATCAGTATACATAGGCGCTATCACTTGAAAAGGTAAACTAGCGCCTCCAGTTAACATAGCTGGTACTACTGTTTCTACCATTTGTAAGTTAGCGCCAACTAAACCGCTTACAAAATCTGAAGCATCACCTTGCTTTATACCTTTAACAATACCTTCACCAGTATCTTTTATTAAATATTTATTTACAACATCTATTTCTTTATACTTATTTTTTAAAAACTCACTAGCTTTTTCTCTAACTTCTGGTTTTTGCATACCTGTAAGATCTCTTGTTGTTAAATCAACAACAGCAGCAGGTATTTGATTAAAAAAAGTATTACGTAATTTAATAGGAACGTTATCAAATTGGTTTTTTAAAGCTTGTTTTGTTTCTTCTCTTTCTTCTTCATCAGTTATTAAATCTTTTACTATTTTAGATAAACCAGTAGCAACATCAACGCCAGTTTCAAAAGCTTTTCCAGTTGTTACAGCTACTTTAGCGCCAAAAGGTAAAGCTTGTTTTGTATCTTCTTTCTCTCTTTTATCTACTAAACCTTTAGTTTTCATATCAGACATGAAACTATCAAAGTCTAAATTTTGTTGAGAAGCAAAGTCTTCAAGCTCCTTTAAAGTATATGTATCGCCTTGTAATTCAAACATATTATATTTATTAACCACCTGCAGGTAGCTCTTTTTCTTTAGTTTCTTGTTTATTTAAAGTATCTTCTAATTTTTTAAATCTTCTCATATCAGAATCCATTTTACCACCAAAAAATTTGATTAATTCATCTTGACTGTAAGAAATAGTATAATCATCTAAATTTAAAGAAGCTTCGTTATTTTTAACTATTTTATATGTATAACCATCTTTTTGTTGTACAGCAACGTTAAAATTATCTACTTTAATTATTTTATCACCTCTTCTTGCAGCTTCAATTGAAGCTTGATTATTTTCAGTTTTTCCACTTCCACTTCCACTTCGCGTTTCCTGTCTATCATCATAAGCGTCAATAGCAGATTTATGTACTTTTAATATTTCTTTAAGAGCATGTTTTTCGTAAGCGTTCATTAAATTTTCAAAGTTACCTTTATTACGAAGAGCGCTTACAGCTTTTTCGTATTCTGGTGTACCAAACTTCTCACCTGTTTGTTCTTCTAAAAATATTTCATCAGAAAATAAAAAGTCTCTACCAGCATCTGTTTTTAAATCTGCTCTTAATTTTTTAAATAAACCTTTGTAAGTATTTTTGTTGTAAGTTATACCATATCTACCATCTTGTTTAGCTCTTTGTAAAATAACATCAAAACCTTCTTGACCAACACTGCTTGTTTGAAAAGTATTAGAATAATCACTCCACTTTTTAGTTTTACTATCGTTTGACAAGTAGTTAAAACTACCATCATCTTGTAATGAAAAACTAGCATACATACTACCATTTGCTAAACCTTCATGATCACTTATTTCCCAATCAAAAGCTCCTTTTGAGTGATCTCTACCGTCCAAAGCAGCTTGTCTCTTTAAAGCTATATCTTCTAATTGATTACTTAAGTTTTGAAATTTATTATTTACACCGTTAATAGTAGACATAGCATCTATATATCTTTGATCAGTAGGTCTTATACCTGAAGCTATAACTCTACTAGCATCTACGTACTCTTTTTTATTTTTAGCTAAAAAATCAGTTACTTGACCTCTTAGTTCTTCTGGTACTTTATCAATAGCAACACCTTGTGGCATAGAGTTTATTAAAGCTTCTGTTTTAGCTTTACTCTCTTTTACTCTTGTTTCTATTTTTTTAGCAAGTGGATCAAGCGCTTTAGAATAATCTATTTTTCTTGTGCGACTAGCACCACTTCTACCTATTTCAAAAAAATCTATTGCCATGTTTATATTTTTAAAATTATATGCCTCCTTGACCAGGAATAAATCCATAAGGATTATCTGCTGTAACACGAGGTTTATTTCCAGTTCCAATACCTAACTCAAAAGCGTTAGAAGCAGAACCAGCTATTGTACCAATACCACCAACTATATCACCAATAGCTTCAGACCTTTGTTGTCTTAAACCTGCTAAAGCATCTTGTTTACCAGCTCTTAATTGCATTACTTGTAAATCTCTTTGTCTTTCTTGAGCTTGCCTTTGTGCTTCACCAGCCATAACAGTTTGTTCAGCGGCCTGTTCTCTTCTTGACACTGATTCAGCACCTCTTGCCGCTAATGCTTGGTTTCTAGCTTCTTGTTGACCTATACTAGCAGAAGCTGCAGCTTGTTGTTGAGTTGCTTGATTAGCTAAACTTTGAGCAAGACCAGCTATACCGCTTGGGCCAGCAGCGCTTTGAAGACTGTTTAGTATATTAGCTCTTGACTGAGCTGCTTGCTCTGCTTGAAACTGAGCTTGTTGTTGGTTAACTGTTAAATCTTCGTAAGGATTTTCAAAATTAGTCTGCATGTCACCGTAAGGATTTTCAAACTGCATACCTTGTAATGTATCTCTATTTCTTCTAAACTCTTTTTTAGTTCTTCGCATCTCATCCTTTAATCTTCTTCTTTCAGCTATACCACCTATAATTTGAGTTGCGCCTTGCGCTACACCTAAACCAAGTGATACTGCACCTAAAAATTTTGCTGGACTTACCTTTTTACCTAATGCCATATTTTTTATTTTTTATAATTACACTATATATTAATTATTTACTACTTTGCTGTATTTCAGCTGTTACACCAAATAATTCTGCTTTTTCTTTTGAGTTGTTAACAAACGTTGTTTCAGCATAATAACCTTTTAAACTAGAAGCGTTAACAATATTACTTTTAGCAAAACAAATAAAATCACTTGATGTTGGTGTAAAATTTTGATTATCAATTATTATTTTAGAATTATTAGTTTCTCTGTCTTGTATATCAGTTATAATACCAACTAAATCTACACCCATTACAGAACTACTACTAGTAGAATATTGTCCAGATAATGACGTTGTTTTAGCAAAAACAAAGTCACCTATTTGAACAGATGTGTTTAATGGAAATGGAAATGTTAATGTTAGCATGTTAGTAGTTGTCTGTTAATGTTAGTATTTTATCTAAATCTAAAGTTAAAGTAAAATTAGTATCGCCTAAGTTTATAAAATCAATATTACCAGATATTGTTACTGTAGCAGCGCTACCTGTAAAATAAATAGCAGTACCGTTTAATATTGTATAACCGCTAGCTAAAGCTCCACTTGTAGTTATTGTAGTAGCATTAGCTACAGCAGCTACTGTTATGCTAGCACCAGCGCTAGTAACACCTAAACCTTTAGACTGCATCGTATTACCAACTTTTATACCAGCTGTACTCGCAACTTCCCAGGTAGTACTGTCAGCTGAAGTTAAATCTTGCCCGGCAGTTGTTACTACATTAAACTCTGTAGGTTGACCTGTATCTGCATTGTTAACAACAGGTAAAGCAGCACTCAGTTTGTTTAATTTAAATTTAGTATTATAAGATTTAAAAGCCGCGTTAGGACCATAACCTCTAAATGTTAAAACAGAGTTTTGTTCTGTGTTTGGAAAACCACTAGTTGTGTTAAAAAATATTCTTGTAACACCATCTACTAAATTACTAATGTATTGACCGCCTAAAGCTCTTAATTCTTCATGAGTTTTTATAGCTACTATTTTATAAACACCAGCTTCTAGCGATAAAGCAGCACCACTAGCATTTACTCCTGAAAAAACATCGTAACCAACAGCTAAACCTTCAACGCTATTTACATCTAAATAGTTATAAATAAGACTTCCAGTACCAGCTGTATCTGCAGGTGCTTGATCATTGTAGACAGTACCTGAAGTTTTTGTAATATAAAAATCATTTGCTTCTGGTTGTTTTAATATAGATAAAACTAAACTTGCGTCACCGGTAGATATTGAATAACTAACAGCTTTTCTATTAATAGGCGAAATAACTTCTATATTACTTTCGTCTAATTGAAAAACACCTCTTGAAGCGGCATAAGTTGTTGTAGAAGGTTCTACTATACCTGCGTTACCAGATAAAACAGCTATAGTAACAGTTGTGTCTAAATATTGATAAACAGTTGAAGGATATGTTAAACTACCATCACTATTAGTTTGTTTACTAAAATTTGGCATTTTGTATAAAAAACCTTTATCAACTAAGTTTGTAGATAGTTGAGTGTTAAAATGCGTTTCAGCTCTTAAATATATATTATACTCATCATTATCAGTAACTGTTGGAAACTTTATAGAACCAATATAAATACCACTTGTTGGTATTTTAACTTGAAGTAAACCTTTAAATCCACTAGCCACGAACTCTTGAGAGTCAAAATCATAGTAGTGACCTACAGCACCTTTGTTTGTTGTTGTTTCTTCATGTACCTCGTTAGTTATATATACACTAAAAACACTATCAACATCACCGTAAACATAAAAATATCTTACAGTTTCATTTTTTGGTAAATCTGTATTGTCAAATCCAAAGTTAGTTATTGTTTTCATATTAATCTCTGTATAGCGTTATGTCTTCAGTAAAAGTTACAAAATTTGGTGTAGAGTTAGAATCTGTAACGGTCATCTCAAATCTAAGTGTTTGTGCATTAACACCAGTTTGCCAATAATATAGCTGATGAGTGATAGGTACTCCACTATTTACAGAAGCGTTTGCAGATGATGTAAAATTGCTTGGTGGAACTCCTCCAGAAGGTGTTACCGTAGTAAAAGTTCCAACATTACCATTAACATCAACTTCAGCGTACTTTAAATCAGTTAATAAGTAATTGTAAGGTAGCGTGCCTCCACTAACCATAGAGCTAAAACCTATACCAATAAAAGTATAGTTGTTTGAAGAAGGTACAAAAGGAATCGTTTTATCTTGAACTAAATTAAAGCTACCAGGTAGTAGAGGGTTTACTGGTTGTATAATGTTTTGCGTTTGTGTAGTGTTAATGTTTTGCGTTTGTATAGTATTAACGTTTTGATTTGAATCATCAAGTACTGGTTCAATAGGGTTTTCATTTAAGTCAATAATAGGACCATCAGATGGAACTACAACTGGTGTCCCGACGGGTGGTTGCGCTATATAAACACATGAACCATCATCAACAGTTGCGTTTGGATTATAGTTATCTGCTAGTGGATCTGTACATCCAGTCACTGTTACAGACGGCGGTGTTAATGGCCCAAGTGGTGTTACTGTAGACTGTATATCGCTAGCAAAACCTATACCTTGCACAGAAAACTTTGACGTATCTAAAACTAACTTACCTTGAGAATAATCTATTTCATTACCTCTAATATAGTTAAACCATTTGTTTTCTCTTTTAACAAAATAAGGTATAATACCTTTTTCTAAATCAGTTTCTAACTTTTGCGCATACCAACCATCTTTATCAACTAAATTTTTATAATTATCGTTAGAAGAGGTTAATAAATTACCGTTAGCATCTGTATAAGTGTTATTAGCGTATACACTTAATATTCTTGATTGGCTACCTTCATAAACTAAAGCTCTAAACTCTTTAACAACACTTGGTTCTTGATTAAATATAAATGAAACTAAAGTTTGCTCAAAGTTTCCGTAAAAATTATTTCTTTCAGAGTCTTCAGCGTGATGTTCAAATATATTACCTTTGTAAAACGTATAGTATTTATTAGAACAACTAACACCACTTTCTGGTATAAAAGACTTAAAACTTGTCCAACCTCTAACTTCTTCATCAAAAGATAAAGTGTAATCTATTTCTCTACTTAAACCTGTAGTTTTTACTAAAGTGTCATTAACTATAGTTATGTTATAATCATTTTTATCTTGATCGTAGCTACCTATTAAATAGTTTGCACTTTTTAAATTATCACCAAACCAGTCTTTCATACCAGCGTCAGATATAGGTGTTAAACCGTCCATTGATAGTCTTAAAACAGCTCCTCTTTGTTTATCTGTAAAGTAAGCTCTATAACTTTCACTAGCAAAAGACTCTGGATTTTGTGATATACCGTAACTACCTACAAAAGGTACTGTTTGACCTAAAACATTAGAAGTTGAAGTTACATTATTTTCACCGTCAGCTGTAAATAAAGCTGTTTTATTTGCTAATACTTTTACAACTTTATCTTCACATAAAGTAACTAAATCAGTTTGTCTAGTAAATAGCTTTTGTATACTTCCGTATGTTGGATTAATTTCTTTAGTTATATTTTCAGCTTGTATAAATTGATTTAAGTTATTTATATTTGATATAGTGTTGTATAACCCTGAAAATATTAAACCATATTTTCTTCGCTCTTCTTTTATTAAAGATGTGTCTGATAAAGTAGCCGAAGCAATAGCACCGTTATCTATAAAAGCTTTGTTAAAGTTATCTTCTATCCTATTAGATTCAACACCATTACCAAAGCTGTAACAATTAAACCACTCTAGTTCTATTGGGCTGCTATGTATATTTCTACTTATTTTAACTTTACCTTGCTGAGGCATGTTAACGATAGTAACGTTTAATGATATATTATTGTAAGTTATAGTAGCTACATCAGCGTTAAACGTAGCTGAAGCACTACTTATGTTTATAATATCATCACCATCATGGCCAGTTACTGTAGAAGTAATTATTGTACCGTTTTGATCTTGACTTATAGTAGAACCTATTTTTATTATACTGCTAAAACTTTTTTCATCTAAAGTTACCGGGTAAACGTTACTAGCCTCGTAATAAACATTTAATTCTGCTTTTTCTTTTGGTTCTGTTTCCCATATAGCTGGATTTGCAGCTAAAGGTACTTCTTCGTCTACTTGTTTAACTATTTCCATAGTAACGAAAGTAGCAGAAGTAACACCAGAAGGTAAATTGCTATTACTTGTTAAAGCTTGTATTGAGTTTGGAGAATAACCATTTAAAGCTCCATCTACTATAGGATTCCAAAGCATAGGCTTATTTAAGGTAATTCTAAAGTTTCTATTCCAGTTTTCTGGTCTATAACCTATTGGCTCTAATCTATTATTGATTCCATTATCGTATCTTAATAAAAACCAGTCTGGATCATTATTTCCTACTATAGTATATACAGTTCCGTTTGGATCTTCTTTCCATCTAAACTGCGTACCTACTGTCATTATAGGATCTACAAATTCTTTTTGTTCAAGCCCATAATACTCGTTTTTAGCTTCAACACCTATAGCGTATATGCTTGAACTTCCTGTAGTCCAACCTCTAGTACTAAGATTACCAGCGGTTTTTACAGATGCTTGTATTGATCCTCCAGGAGAAATCAGAGCTATTTGCGTTCCAGCGTATGAATTAGGTTGAACTTCTTTACTAGGGTCTGGTTGTAAACCTCCGAAACCTATTTCCATTATAGAAGAGTTAGCATAATTTGTTACACCCATACCTAAATGTTGACTTTGGTTTATAGGTACGTTCGTGTGATTTGTACCTGTTGAATTTGCAGGCGTAGTATTTGTAAAAGAACCAACTGATAAACCACCATCTATATACCAAACATCTTCAAAAGAACTAGCATCAGCTGACGATGATCTATCATTTATATCAAACGTAGGTTGATTTCTAAAAAAAGCAGTATACTTATACCAAAACTCAGGAATAGTAGCAGAATAAATACCTCTAAAATAATCGTTAGGATTTATATTTGAAGGTATGATTATACCATTATCGTGATAATTATCGTTAAAAGTAGTTGTATTAGGACTGTAATTAGGATCATTAACAGCACCTGTACCTCCTAAAGAGTGTAGCGCTATATGGTTTGGTGATAAATAGTATAATTTTCTAGAAGTTAAAACTTGATATTTGCTACTAGAACTTTGATTAACACCTATATTTTCTTGTACTGAAGCATCGTTATGTATTTTTACAAAAAACCTACCGTCAAATTTAGGTGAATTTACAACTTTTATTTCTTCAAAAACTAAAGTAGTTGCACTAGAAATAACACCACTACTAAATATAAAATTAACATCAGCTCCAAAACTTTCTTCTATATTTATTTCTATTTTATTAAGAGGATAGTCAATACCATTTGGATCAGGCTCATAACCAATAGTAGTAATTTCATAATAGTTAGATACTTGATTATTAACTCCTTCAAATCTAACTCTTACTCTTTTTGATTTAACTTTTTCATGTATGTGTGATAAGCTACCATTTTTTAAAGCAAAACCACCGTTAGGATCTGCTAAAATAGTAATACTTCTACTACCTTCTAAAGAAGATACAGTTCCAAAAAAATCATTACTAGCGTTTTCTACAACACTACCAAGTGGAAAAGATTTTTCTTTTATAAAATCTGGAGCTTCATTTGATATAGCTATTATTTTGTACTTAGCTTCTGTAGTAACTAAATCATCAGATTCAGAACCTTTTTTTAATATTAAAAAAGTTTCTATATCTACTTTGTTTCTATCAACAGAAGGAAAAGCTAACCATATATTACCGTCTTCAGCATCGTAAAAACGATCCATAGCTAAATTATAATATTCGCCAGTTGTTTCTTTTACATAAAACTTAAAACCTTTTGCCCAAGACGGCGCTGTTTGCCCACCAGTAACTTGAACTCTTAATTTATTTGATTTGTCAGCGTTAACTTTATCAACAGCTACTGTAGAAGTGTTTGTTGTTAATACTGGTGTTTGTCTACCGTATTCATCTAAATACACAATACCAACTTGATAATCTCTAAGTGATTTTAAAGATTTTACACCAAAACTTGAGTTTACGTTTTCACTTTTTAAAATAACATTTAATTGAGTTTTGTAATCTGCGTTTTCTGATCTTGGTGACAAATCATAGTTTTGAACATAATTACCATATACTATTCTATTAGCTATAATTTCTTGAGCTTTAGCAAATCTAGGAACATTATCGTAAGGTCTTAATATTTGATTTGAAGGTAGTAAAGAGTATATAGTTTCTGATTTAACTAAATAACTACCATTTCTTTTTAAATCTAAAGCATTATTAGCATCAAAGTTAACAACTTGATATTCATCATTATCAGGCTTTAAAGTTTCTAGAACATAAATAGATGATGAGTCTGATTCTTTATATAGTAAATCTATTTCAACAACGTCTTCAGGTTGATCTTCTGTTACAAACTCTGTTACATATATGTCAGTTAATCTGTTAGTCATACCTAAATTATAACCTTTTCTAGGATGATAATCAAAATTACCAGGTATAAAAGCTATTTCTGAAAATGGAGAGAAGCTAGAATATTCACCGTCTTCATATCTGTATCTATAAGCAAATCTAGGAAATTTAAACTCAAACTTATTTTTTTCTTCTAGCAATAAAGACATGTAATAAGTTTGTGTACCTGAAGGCGTATTTACTGATTTACTAAGTATTTTTATTGAAAACAAAGTTAAACCATTATTTAATGAAGGAGGGTTTGTACCAGAAACTACTTGTAATACTTCAGCTCTAATAACGTAATCAACTAAAGGTACGTTAGGAACGCTTGTAGTATAATTTTGTAAAACTATTATATTTCCTTGCTGTATATTAAAAGAAGAGTTTGGATCTACGTTAGCTGGAAGAGCAACGTTTATAATTAAAGTATTGTCTACATTGTAAGTATCAAAGTCTATTTCAGTGCTACCGCTAAAAACACCAGTTGGTATTTCAGAAGACATTTTTAATACGGGTGGATATTTAGGTGCTTTTTTAATTACAGTTATATGCTCTTTTCTTAAATCAACATCTGTAGCAGAACCAGGAGTTCCAAAAGTAGCAGGTACAATATCTTGAACTACTTCACCGTTAACAAAAAGCTTTGTGTGTGTATTTATATCAACTGTACCTTCAATACATCTTGTTATATTTATTTTTTTTGGCTCAGATATATTATCTGTAAAAAACAACATATCATCAATAATATTTATACCAGTTATAATATTTTCGTAAGTAAACTCTAATATATCGTTTTTATCGACTAAAACTAACTCATGAATATTAGTGTCTGTGTTGTATCTTGATATAATATTATCGCCAGTACTTTGTATTTTAGTAAACCAATATACGTGATTATTTTTTTCATCAGCTATAGAACCAACACAAACACCATCACTACGCAAGCCTATTTTAGGTAAATTATTATTAGTACCTAATATATTTTGTATAGTACCTACATCAGAGCCTTCTGAGGTGTTAACTTGCACGTTCATAGCATGTCTATACTGTCCAATTGGCAGTAATCTTTCATCAAGGTCTTTGTTCATTTTACCTTGAGTAAAAGTATTCTGTATTTTAGCCATATATTAGTGTTTAATCCACTTAGATTTATTTCTAAGTACTTGTGTTATTTCTTCTAATTTAATATTTGATAATCTTAATTTAGCTTGTCTAATAGCAGCAAACTTTTCTTTTTTAAATCTATTAACAATGTACTCTGGAACGTTAGCTTTACCAGCTAGTATAGCGTGAGCTATATATCTATACATAGCTTCTTCTGCTAATTTATGAACTTGCATCTCTTCATCCGTGCCTAAACCATCGCTTATATAATCTATAATTACATTTTTACCAGAAATATTAGAGCTAAAGTATATGTAACCGTTACTAATATAAAAAGTTCCATTTACTTGAGCTTGCTCTGGATTTAAACCATATCTTTCACCTACAACTAAATCATAAGTACCATCATCATATCTATCAGTGTTATCGCTTGCGCTGTAAGATCTGTAATTAGAAAGTGTTTGTGATATTTTTTTATTAGATAAAAACGTAGCTTCAGTACTGACTGTAGTAGCGTTTTCAGAAGTTGTTATTACAGCACCGTTAACATCTATAACAGTCGTCCCAACAGCAAAATCAATTGAAGACACTAACATACCTACTTTAATTTGCCTTGCGTCCGCGGTAGAGTTTGCTGTAATTTTATTACTACCAGAAACAATAGTTAAATCTTCTAGTATAAACGCAGACTCTTCTTCAAATATTAAAGAACCATCTGTGTTTGTAAACGTTAAGGTTTCATCTCCAGTGTACGTAGCAGCGCTACTTATAACTATAGTTGTAATGCTAGAGTTGTTAGTCACGCTTGTTACTGTGCTTCCAACTGGTACGTTTGGAGCTGACACAACCATACCAACTAGTATGTTTTTATATTCTTTATTTAAAACAATAGTTGTACTTCCATCAGTCATAGTACCTATAGCTTGTAATTTATACTCTCCTTGTTCGTTTTGCAGTATTGGCTCTGGATTTTTAGTGTATTTAGTAGGGTATATTACGTGCATAATACCAGCGCTATCTGTCCAAGATAACTTTACATAGTTAACATAGTCTTGAGGTAGCACGGCCGATAACGCTGGTGGTACAGTTATTTCTTGTGATTTTATAGATTTAAAAGTATCAAAGCTAAGCTCTTGCATAGCTCTCATAGCGTGGAATTGAACATCTACTTTTCTAGCTTTGTTTATTATTTTTTCTTCACCTACATAAACAACCATAAATTGATTTATAACCTCGGATAAAGGTATAAACTGATAATTACCAAAATCACTACCTTGATAATACTGTTGTTGTGTTTGATTAAGTAACGCCATTTATTATGCTTTTTCTTGTTGAATATCTTTTATTTCTTCTTGACTAGCAACTTGGTATATTTCGTTGTTCATAGTTATACCTGCTAGCTGCAATATCTTGTTTATTAAATTATTTTCTTCTGATATATGTAGCTGATAATTTTCAGAATTTGTTGGGTTATATAAAGCCTCACCGTTTACAACTACATAATTCCATCTAGGTTTTATTGGTTTTTTTATAAACGAGCAAGATATATCTGTTTGTATGTTTTGAGGATATAAAAATATTTTGTTTTGTCTTTTTATATATATAGGATTTTTTTCTGTTGGTCTTAAAAGAGGAGATGAATTTAAATAAATAAACTCTTTATCATTTATTTCTTGAACTTGAATGTCTTTATATATTATACTACCTATTCTATAAGTATCATCAGCTAATTCAAAATAGTCTGTAGTATAAGTTAAATTTTCTAAATGTTTAAACGCACTTAACTTTTCATTAAGATGCTCTAGCATATCAGAGTACTCTGTATCGTTACCTTTTACTCTTTCAAATTGATTTATATCATAGATATACTGTTCAAATATATCTAACTGAGCTTGATCAGAAAATAAATTAAACTCTTGAGGAGTCACATAACCTCTCTGTTCTTTATTAGCAATAGCTAAAACTTTCTGATATACATCGTCTATTTTTATCATAATATTTTTTTATAGTATTGTAACCACCCCGAAGAGTGGTTACTCTACTAAGGTTGTTACGAATTTAATCGTTTTTCTATATTTGCATATATTTCCATACCTTCATCAGTTTTAAACCAATGCGCTAAAGCAGTGTATGGATGCTCATCAAAAGGAACTGTCATAATAACTCTATCATTAGAAGCCCATAAAAACTTTCTTTGATCTGTAGTTAATTTAATAATTTTAAGCTCAACAGCTTTTATACCAAAGTTTCTAAGTTGAACGTTGTCATCAGAAGCTAATTCTAAGAACAAAGCAGGGTTGTTTCTAGCAAACAACAACAAGTCTCTTTTAAGCTCTTTAGAACTCATCTTAGACACTTTAGAACCAATCTCAACTCTCATTATAGCTTCAGCTAAATCAATGTCTAACTCTCTAGCCATTAATATTGCATCTGCTTCCATTTCTAAAATATCTATTTCATTAGAAGCGTTAACTTCTGGTTTTTCTTCATAAAACAAAACGTTATTATCAGGGTGATATAAAGAAAGTAGTTTTTGTAAAACTGTTTTTTCTTTTTCAACAATCAACATACCGTTTCTAAATATAATGTGAGACAATCTTTGATCACCTTTCATCTCATCAACAAACTGTGTTTTTTGATTTTCACAATATTTTAATTCTCTTTCATAACCTAGTTCTTCGTCAAACCAGTATATGTTTGCTGATCTAATAGATCTTGATAAAGGTTTTTTACCTCCTTTTAATCTGTATATTCTATTTTTTATTTCCCAACCGTCGTTTGTTTTTTTATAAGTTGGTCCAGTTCTTTTTTGTTTTGGTGTTTCAACAACCGGTGTTTCAACAACCGGTGTTTCAACTACTTGTGGAGTTTCTTCAACTTCCACTTTTGTTTTCTTTTTTGCCATAATATAA
>TARA_R100001440_G_scaffold32138_3_pt1 | contig 16578 bp, 14 predicted proteins | sample TARA_R100001440 | Tara Oceans TARA_R100001440 (sample SAMEA2622112) | marine metagenome | biome: marine biome (ENVO:00000447); feature: surface water layer (ENVO:00002042); material: "saline water (ENVO:00002010), including plankton (ENVO:xxxxxxxx)" | depth 5 m
GAATGGACGGTGCCTTCGCCGGCGCCTTACCACACCTTCTCAACACCGCCTGAAGTCAAATAGAGCAGCGCGGCGCGCCGGAGGCTAACGATGACGACGGCAAAACGGTCCAACACCAAGGTAGTCGGCTGGTGTATTGCGGGGGTGTTCGGCATGTTCGCCTTCGGTTTCGCGCTGGTCCCGCTGTACAACGTGTTCTGCGACATTACGGGGATCAACGGTAAAACCGGCGGGCGCTATGAAGGGACCACAACCGCTGAGGCGGATATGAGCCGGACGGTTAAAGTCCAGTTCATCGCCCAGAACGGTCCCCATATGCCCTGGACGTTCCGGCCAGCGCAAACCAGCATCACGGTGCATCCCGGCGAATCGACTCATGTCACCTTCGTCGCGCAGAACAACACCGGTAGGGGAATGACCGCCCAGGCGGTGCCAAGTCTGGCGCCTTCAGAAGGCGTGCTGTTTTTCCACAAAACCGAGTGCTTCTGCTTCAACCAGCAGACACTGGCAGCCGGCGAGTCTATTGATATGCCGCTCGTTTTTATCGTGGATCGCGATCTGCCCGAAGAGATCCACACCCTGACCCTGTCCTACACGCTATACGATCAGGAACGGATGGGAGAAGAACCGAAAGACGCAAAACAAGTCAGCACAACGACAACAAAAATGACGAATAACGGATAAGCCGTCGGAGGCTGCCATGGCAACAGAGCAGACATATTACGTTCCGGAACAGAGCAAATGGCCGATTATTGCCACCGTCGGCTTGCTGGTCACCATGTACGGCCTCGGTTCCATTATGGTGGATGGCTCAGCGGGAGAATCCACCACCACGGCCTGGGTGATATTCATGATCGGCGCCTTGATCATGGCCTATATGCTGTTTGGCTGGTTTGGCAGTGTGATCAAGGAAAGTCGCGACGGCTTGTACAGCCCGCAGATGGACCGCTCCTTCCGCTGGGGGATGAGCTGGTTTATTTTCTCGGAAGTCATGTTCTTCGCCGCATTCTTCGGGGCCCTGTTTTACGCCCGGACCTTCGCCATACCCTGGCTCGGTGGCGAAGGCGACCGTGGCAGCAGCAACATGCTGTGGGAAGGGTTTCAGGCAACCTGGCCGCTGCTGCAGAATCCGGATGCGGAGGCCTTTCCGGCCCCCTCTGGCGTGATTGATCCCTGGCACCTGCCGCTGGTGAACACCATTTTGCTGGTGACGTCATCCTTCACCGTAACGGTGGCGCACCACGCGCTCAAGAAAGACAACCGCGTTCGTCTAAAAATCTGGCTGGCGGCGACCATTGTGCTGGCTATCGCCTTCGTCGCCTTTCAGGCCGAAGAATACGTCGATGCCTACACCAATCTTGATCTGACGCTGCAATCAGGGATTTACGGCAGCACCTTCTTCATGCTGACCGGCTTTCACGGCGCGCACGTTATTCTGGGAACGCTGATGCTCACCATCATGCTGATCAGAATCACCAAGGGGCACTTTACTCCGGAGAAGCACTTCGGGTTTGAGGCGGCCAGCTGGTACTGGCACTTTGTGGATGTGGTCTGGCTGGGGCTGTTTGTGTTCGTCTACATCCTCTAACGAATGCGGCTATGGCGTGGGGTTAAGGGATATATCCCCATGCCACATGGCGATAATGATCAACGCCACCAGCGCCAGGCTGAGACCAACCCGGACAATAAGCGAATTGAGCACCCGGGTTGATTTGCCTTCGTCTTTAATCAGAAAAAACAGACCGCTGAACAAGCTCACGACGACCGCCAGTAGCAGGATTACTATCAACACTTTCAGCATGGCTACCACTCCGCAACTCAATATCCGCAATGAGGTCACTATAGCAAAGCATGTCTGAGGGGACAGTACCAAAGCGGGTAGTACGACAATGGCGCCCGGACTGGCGTTTATGGTTGTTTGCAGCGATATTTTTCCCGTTGCTGGTCGGGCTGGGAAGCTGGCAGATCAGCCGTGCACACGACAAGGAAAAACTGCTGACGCAGTGGGAGCAGCAGCTCGATTCTCTTCCCTGGGCCACTGCCGTCAGTCGCGGGATAACCCCCGGCCAACCCGTTCAACTCGAAGGGCGATATCGCGCAGGTCATGACTGGCTCTTGGATAACCGGACCCGCAATGGGCAAAATGGCTACGAAGTTCTCACTGTTTTTGATCCGGTTGCGGGACCGCCGGTGCTGATCAACCGGGGTTGGGTTGCAGCGCCACGCTTGCGGCGCGATCTGCCGGAGATCACAACGCCGTCCGAATCCGTTGTTGTCACGGCCCGTGCTGCTGCCTACCCGACGCCACCTGTTCTCGCGGAAACCCCGGATGAAGCCGGCTGGCCAAGGCGGGTACAATCTTTGAAGCCGAATGTTGTCCAGCGCGAGGTGCCAGACGCGACCGACATACTGCTGAAACTCGAGGGTGATGATCAGCCGGGCGCCTATAGTGCTGACTGGGCACCCGATTTCATGGGGCCCGCAACGCATTACGGTTACGCCGTGCAGTGGTTCTCGTTGGCGGCCGCATTGATTGTACTGACACTCATCGCCAGTTTTCGTAAGCCAGAACAACAAAAAATGGATCAACAGGATGACCAACACAATGGCTGAACAGCATTCAACAGGCGGCGGAAGATCATCTGATGCGCCAACACCGGCGCAGGTCCGGCGCGGTCGTCGTACTGCGTTGCTACTGTTTGCAGTTGGCTTTGGTCCACTGATTCTCGCCACCGTGATGTACTACACCGGCTGGTTGAATCCCGAGGGCATTAGCAGTAACGGAATCCTGGTGGAGCCGCCTGTTCCTGTGTCGTCACTGGCACTGACGGAAGCGGACGGCCAGCCGTTTGCAGATCGCTTCGGTCCGGATGTCGAAGCGCCGACCTGGATGATGGTAGTGGCTGCGGGCGATTGCCAGCAGGATTGTGAACAACTGATTTATCTGGCCCGGCAAGTGAACATCGCGCTGGGCAAGAACCAGGAGCGCATGCGGCGGGCAGCTTATCTGAAAACGCCACCAGCGGATCTTTCCGGTTACCCGGAAATGCCGTTGTTGCGCTCCGGAGCGACCGGCCCTGAAAGCTGGCCGGGCGGCATCAGTATTGAACAGACGCCGCAACTGTATGTAATTGATCCGTTTGGCAATATCATGCTCCGGTATGGTTCGGAGTACGAAGGCAAAGCCATTCTGAAAGATCTTAAACACCTGATGAAACTGTCACAGATAGGTTAACGATGACCGAAACACAGGCGCGAGCAGCACAGCATCGTCGATTCATGGGCCGGCTGGCACTGATCGCGACGTTGCTGACGGTGGTTGTGGTAATGCTGGGCGCCTGGACGCGACTGGTTCATGCCGGCCTGGGATGCCCCGACTGGCCTACCTGCTACGGTTTCCTCAGCGTGCCGCAATCAACCGAACATATTGCGATCGCAGAAGCCCGTTTCCCGGAAGCGCCGGTGGATACCACCAAGGGCTGGCCGGAAATGATCCATCGCTATGCGGCGGCATCATTGGGCATGCTGGTGTTTGCGATAGCCGGCTATGCCGTTTGGCATCGCCGGGAGAAACTGCCGCTGAAGCTGCCATTGTTTATTGCCGGCTTTGTGGTGCTGCAGGGGGCGTTCGGGATGTGGACGGTCACCCTCAAGTTGTGGCCCCAGGTGGTGTCGCTTCATCTACTGGGTGGTTTTACCACGCTCAGTCTGTTGTGCCTGCTGGCTTTGCGCCTGCGAGGCAAGGTGCCACAACCGGATGCAGGCAAAGCAAGGGCGCTGGCCCGTTTCCGTCCCTGGTTGTTCGGTGGTTTGGCTCTGGTGATTATGCAGATTGGTCTGGGTGCCTGGACCACATCCAACTATGCTGCGGTGGCCTGCACCGATTTGCCGACCTGTCAGGGTCAGTGGTGGCCCGATATGGATTTCCGCCACGGTTTTGATGTGACTCAGGCAGTGGGCCCCAATTATCTGGGCGGCCAGCTCAATGCTGATGGCCGGGTGGCGATCCATGTCAGTCACAGAATCGGCGCAATGACCGTACTGTTATATCTGGGGTCGTTGCTGGTATTGCTCTGGCGACAGGCCCGTCAGACATCCATTGGCCCTTGGGTATTGCTCAGTGGCGGCGTATTGTTGACGCAGGTGATGTTGGGAATGGCGAATATCCTGTTTCACATTCCATTGGGCGTTGCGGTGGCGCACAATGCGCTCGGCGCCGGTCTGCTGCTGACCGTGATCAATCTTTTATGGCGCCTGCACCCGCTTCGGCTACCGCGCCGCGCCCCCGCCGGGCAAACACTCGATCAGGAGGTTCCTGCATGACCGATACGACTCACGACGGCGCTGCTTCGGTTTCCCAGCCAGTCACATGGCGAGATTACCTGGAGTTGACCAAGCCCAAGGTGGTCGCATTGATGATGCTGACAACCGTTATCGGCATGCTGTTGGCACGCCCCGGAATTCCCCACTGGACGGTATTTGTGTTCGGTAATATGGGGATCGCCTTCCTGGCGGGCGCGGCTGCCGTGGTCAACCACGTGGTGGATCACAAAATCGATACCATCATGGCCCGTACCCGCAAACGTCCGGTTGCGACTGGCAAGGTATCCTCGGTCGAGGCGCTTGTGTTCGCCCTTTCACTGGCCCTTGCCGGCATGCTGGTGCTGGTGTGGCAGGTGAATGCCCTGACCGCCTGGCTGACGCTGGCGTCACTGGTGGGCTATGCCGGTGTCTATACCCTGTTCCTCAAGCGCGCCACACCGCAGAACATCGTAATCGGCGGCATTGCCGGCGCCATGCCGCCGCTATTGGGCTGGACTGCCGTCACCAATCAGGTTGAAGGACATGCGCTGTTGCTGGTGCTGATCATTTTCGCCTGGACGCCCCCGCATTTCTGGGCGCTGGCGATTCACCGCAAGGAAGAGTATGCCAAGGCCGGTATTCCGATGCTGCCGGTCACCCACGGTGAGCGCTATACCAAGCTGCACATTCTGCTCTACACCCTGATTCTGCTGGCCGCGACCTTGCTGCCATTCGTCACCGGCATGTCCGGCGGTATCTATCTGGTGGGCGCGGTGGTTTTGGGGCTGCGTTTTCTGCATTATTCGATTCGTCTTATCAGGGAAGACAACCGCAAGCTTGCGATGGATACGTTTAAATATTCCATCAGCTATCTGATGCTGTTGTTTGTCTTCCTGCTGGTTGATCATTACGTCTATTTCTAGATCGCGAGGAACGCATGGCTCAGACACCACCGGGAACGTCGAAGCGCGCCATCCGGCGCACACTGATCATTCTGATTATGGTGGTGGCGGCGGTCATTGGCATGATGGTGGCCCGGCAGGTGCTGCTGGTTCCGGAGGCCGAGGCGCCAGAGCCGGCGCCCGATCTGAGCACTCTGAATGCCTACGTCTACGACGAAGCAAGGCCGATAACCCCGTTCACGCTGATCGATGATCAGGGCAATACGGTCCACGAAGATGCTCTCAAGGGGCACTGGACCTTCGCCTTTATCGGCTATACCTATTGCCCGGATATCTGCCCCGCTACCCTGTCGATGCTGAGCCGTGCAGACAAGGCTATCCCTGATGACCTGCCCGATCCGGCGTACCTGCTGATTTCCGGTGATCCGGAGCGGGATACCCCCGAGCGCCTGGAGGAATACCTCAATTTCTTCGGTGAGCCGTTTATGGGCTTAACCGGTGATATCGATACCCTGCGCACGCTGGCGCAAGACCTGAATGGGGTATTTGTTCACCGTGAAGGGGCCAATGGCGAGGTGTTGGTGGATCACAGTGCCCATATCGCATTGATTAACCCTGAGGGCAAAATGACGGCTATCCTGCAGCCGCCGTTCAAGCCTGAGGCGGTCGCTGAAATCTTCGAAAAGATTTATGCCTGGGCGCTGGAGAATCGCCAGCGCACATCATCCTGATACCGGGTCGGTAGTATCGCTACTTTTAAACCCAGCGCCGGGTGCTAGACTTGCGGGCCGATTGAATAACCAACACAGGTTCTCCATGGCAGCCCCCACCCCTTCAAAAGCATCGTCCCGTGAATTGTTGATGGTGATCGCCGCCGGCGCTGCCATCCTGTTGGTGGTGCATACCCTTGGGCGGTTCATCTACACCCCGCTATTACCCTATCTGGTAGATGACGGCCTGGTGAACGCCCAGCAGGGCGCAGCGCTTGCCACCTGGAATTACCTCGGTTATCTGATGGGCGCGATCCTGGCGATCCGCTGGCACCGGGTTGATCACATCCGCTTCATGTTGCCGCTGGCCCTGTGTGTCCACGTCATCACCACCTTATTGCAAACCCAGATTGAAAATGTGGCAGTGCTGGACACCGTGCGCTGGCTCAATGGTGTGGCGAACGGGACGGTGTTTGTGCAGGCACCTGCGCTGATTCTGGAATGGCTGGTGCTGCGTAATCGCGCTTCGCTGAGCGGGTTGGTGTATCTGGGTGTAGGCCTGGGGCTGCTGGTGTCGAGCGCTCTGGTGTCGTTTACGGCGTCGTGGCTGAGCGGTCCTGATCGCTGGTGGCCTGCTGCCCTGCTGTCCATACCGCTGGCCTGGTGGGGCTGGCATCGCCTGAGCAAACTGGACGTGCCGGTCAGGCAACAAAACGACGATGGCACGGATATCGTCAAAACACCCCTGTTTGATCGCGCCAGCACCCCTTTGTTCCTGTCATACGCTGGCGCCGGACTGGGCTACATCCTGCCGATGACGTTCCTGCCGCTGCTGGCCAAAATGCAGCTCCCGGCCGGCGACTGGCTGATTGACGGCTCCTGGCTGATCGTGGCGCTGGTGACCATCCCTTCGGCCTACATCTGGAATCATCTGGGCGCCCGGATCGGCGATGTGCTCGCGATTCGGATCAACTATGGTATTCAGTTGCTAGGGGTGCTGGCCGCAGTGGTGTGGCCGGGGCCTGTGGGTATCGTGCTGTGTGCCGCACTGGTTGGCAGCACCTTTCTGGGGACTGTGCTGCTTACCCAGCGACTCGCCCGGGCACTGCATCCGCATCAGGGGCCGCGATTGTCGGCGGCGACAGTCGCACTCTATGCCTTCGCGCAGATGGCGGGGCCCTGGTTGGCCAAGCAGTGGCTGGATGTTGGCGGCACGCTGGAAAGCGCATTCTGGATTGGTGTGGGGGCGTTGGTCTGGGGGCTGTTCTTCGTTTGTCTGGTGCCGCGACCGGAAGACTGGCACCAGCGTTAGTGCGAGGCGCCTCCGCTTTTGCTGAAGCAGCAGGGCAGAGAGTAAAAGTAGGTTTCGATCGCCCGCTCGGATTCCTGTTCCATGTCAAACGAGTCGGGCAGCAACAGCCACATATAAATCAGACCGGTAAGCTGAACGTGCAGATGCACGATGGCCCGGTCGATCTCCAGGTCCGCCGGCAACTGGCCCCGCCGAATCGCATTCTGCATGATCGTGCTCAGCCGGGCGGCCCCTTCGACAAAGTTTTGCCGGTGACGAGTCCCCAGTGGCTCGTTGGCTTCAATCAGCTCACACTTCTGAAAAATGATCTCGCAAACCCGGCGGCGGCGTTTGTCGCGTGCAATTTCCCGCGTAATAAACAACAGAAAGGACTTCAGCCGACCCAGAGGGTCGGGGGCTTCGGGATCTTCGACCATGGATCGCATCATGTCGAGTGGCATTTCCTGCCGGCTGATCATGGCCTCGAAAATGTCGTGCTTGTTCTTGAAGTGCCAGTAAATTGCGCCACGCGTGACGCCGGCTTCGTTGGCGATGTCGTTAAGCGAGGTGCTGGAAACGCCTTTGGCGTGGAAGACCGTCTCGGCAGCATCAATAAGCTGTTCCCGGGTTTTATTTGCGTCTTCTTTCGTGCGGCGCGCCATCACTGCTCCTACTATTAATGATCATACTTTTGTCACTATACATACATTCTAGAATGTATGTATGATTGCAGTCATCCCTTTTGTGTTGCCCCCGGTTTTGGCTGAAGTGCTCCGGCCTGACCTGCACCTGTTGATATAGAGGTTTCTGCCCATGCGATATGCCTTCCTGCCCCCCTTGATCACGCTGACTTTGGCAGCCCTGCTGGCAGGTTGCAGTGATTCTGAAGCGCCAGCCCAGAGTGGCGGTGCTCGCCCTGCTCCGGAAGCCGGCTACATCACCATCGAGCCTGAAGCCTTTACGCTGGTAAACGAGTTGCCGGGCCGTACATCGCCTTATCAGGTGGCTGAAGTCCGGCCCCAGGTCACCGGTATTCTGGAAAAGCGGTTGTTTAACGAAGGCAACACCGTAGAAGCCGGCGATGCCCTTTACCAGATTGATGACAAGCTCTATCAGGCCTCACTGGCGAGCGCCAAGGCAGATCTGGCCTCGACACAGGCAACCCTCAAGACCGCGCAGCTGAAGTCGGATCGCTACGAAAAACTGATCAAAAGCGGCGCAGTGAGTCAGCAGGATCTGGATGAAGTGCGTTCATCCCTGAGTGAAAACCAGGCCCGGGTTGCGGCGGGAAAAGCCGCGGTGCAAACGGCCACGATCAACCTTGAGTACACCACCATCAAGGCGCCGATCAGCGGTCGTATCGGGCGCTCGGCAGTGACAGCCGGTGCGCTGGTAACCGCTAATCAGGCCACCTCACTGGTCACCATTCGTCAGCTTGATCCCATTTATGTGGATCTGACTCAGTCCTACGCTGATATGCAGGCACTGCGTAATTCAATGGAGCAGGGTCAGCTCGAAACCCTGGGTGAAGATAAGGCGGCCGTTACCCTGGTCGATGAAAACGGCAAAACCTACGACCAGAAAGGCACCTTGCAGTTCTCCGAATTTTCGGTCGACGAAAACACCGGTTCTGTCACCTTGCGGGCGCTGTTTCCCAATCCGAATGGTGAATTGCTTCCCGGCATGTTCGTACGCGCGCGATTGCCTCAGGGTGAACAGCAACAGGCTATTCTGGTGCCGCAGCGGGGGATTTCCCGCGATCCCAGTGGCCAGGCTACAGCAATGGTCATCGGCGAAGGCGATAAGGTTGAAAAGCGTAAGGTCGTGACCGAGAAAGCAGTCGGCAATCGCTGGCTGATTCGTGACGGACTGGCAAAAGGCGATCGCCTGATTGTGGATGGCCTGCAGAAGATCGGCCCGGGCGCACAGGTAAAGCCGGTTGATGTGAACGCGCAAAAGACCGGGACCGATTCGTCCGCACCGGCAGACGCAGGGCAGGGCTGATCTGATGGCGCATTTTTTTATCGACCGACCGATCTTTGCCTGGGTTATCGCCATCATCATGATGATGGCCGGTGGCCTGGCGATTTATTCCCTTCCGGTGGAGCAGTATCCTACCGTTGCGCCGCCTGAAGTCAGCATATCGGCGAACTATCCCGGTGCTTCGTCCGAAGCGGTGGAAGACTCGGTAACCCAGGTAATCGAGCAGGAAATGAACGGTATCGACAACCTGCTCTACATGGCCTCGACCAGTGATTCTTCGGGCAACGCCTCGGTGACACTGACCTTCGCCGCAGGCACCGATCCGGATATTGCCCAGGTACAGGTGCAGAACAAGCTGCAACTGGCAACGCCCCGCCTGCCGCAGGTTGTGCAGCAGCAAGGTGTGCAGGTAACCAAATCATCTGACAGCTTTTTGATGGTGGCGGCTTTTACCGACAAAAACGAAACCATGACAAGGGCCGACCTGTCGGACTATGTCGCCGCCAACATTCAGGATGCTATCAGTCGAACCCAGGGCGTGGGCCAGGTGCAATTGTTCGGTGCCCAGTATTCGATGCGAATCTGGCTTAACCCGAACAAACTGACCGAGTTCAACCTCACTCCGGCGGACGCGATAGGCGCGATCCAGGTTCAGAACAATCAGGTCGCCGGTGGCCAGTTGGGGGGAACGCCCTCAGTCGACGATCAGCAACTGAATGCGTCCATCGTGGTCCAGACCCTGATGGAAACGCCGGAAGAGTTCGGCAACATTCTGCTGAAAGTCACAGCTGATGGCTCAAAGGTGCTGTTGAAAGATGTCGCGCGCATCGAGCTGGGTGCCGAGAACTACGCGGTACAGGGCCGCTTTAACGGCCAGCCGGCGGCGGGTCTGGGGATCAACCTGGCGACCGGTGCGAACGCGCTGGACACAGGCAACGCCATCCGCGCCCGTATCGACGAGCTCAGTGCCTATTTCCCGGAAGGGATGCAGGTGAGCTACCCCTACGACACCACGCCGTTCGTCAGAATCTCGATTGAAGAAGTGGCAAAGACCCTGTTTGAAGGCATCATCCTGGTGTTCCTGGTCATGTACCTGTTCCTCCAGAACTTCCGGGCTACGCTGATTCCGACCATCGCGGTGCCGGTGGTTCTGCTGGGCACTTTCGGTGTTCTGTTCGCCTTCGGTTTCACAGTGAACACCTTGACGATGTTCGGCATGGTGCTCGCCATCGGCTTGCTGGTGGATGATGCGATTGTCGTAGTTGAGAACGTTGAACGGGTAATGTCTGAAGAAGGGCTGGGGCCGGTAGAGGCCACCCGTAAATCCATGAGCCAGATTACCGGCGCACTGGTTGGCATCGCGCTGGTGCTGTCGGCAGTGTTTATACCCATGGCCTTCTTCCCCGGCTCAACCGGCGCTATCTACCGCCAGTTCTCGATCACCATTGTTTCGGCGATGGTGCTGTCGGTACTGACGGCGATGATCCTGACGCCGGCCCTGTGCGCCACCATGCTCAAGCCACACAAGGGCGACCACCACACCAAGGGTGGGTTCTTTGGCTGGTTTAACCGCAGCTTTGAGAGCGCCAGCGGACGCTATCAGGGGCGGGTGGAAAAAATCCTCGGCCGTCGTGGCCGCTACCTGTTCATGTATCTGCTGATAGTGCTGGCGCTGGGCTACAGCTTTATGCGTCTGCCCACCGCCTTCCTGCCGGATGAAGATCAGGGGATTCTGCTGGCCCAGGTCCAGTTGCCGGTGGGGTCTACCCAGGAGCAGACCATCGACGTGCTCAAGAAAATGGAGCATCACTTCCTGGTAGAAGAATCCGACGTTGTGGAGTCGATGTTCTCGGTAGCAGGCTTCAGTTTTGCCGGCCAGGGCCAGAACTCCGGCCTCGCCTTTGTGCGTCTGAAAGACTGGGAGGACCGGGATCTGACCGAGGATGGCGTCGGTGCCATTATCGGCCGGGCCATGGGCGCTTTTTCGCAGGTGCGTGAGGCCATCATTTTTGCACTCAACCCGCCGTCGATTCCGGCGCTGGGTGTCGCCAGTGGTTTCAACTTCCAGCTACAGGACCGGGCGGGTCAGGGGCACGACGCACTGGTTGAAGCGCGCAACACCCTGTTGGGCAAGGCCAACCAGGATCCGGCGATGGTACAGGTGCGCTACAACGGCCTGCCCGATGCCCCGCAATACCGGCTGGATGTGGACCGCCAGAAAGCCAAGGCAATGGGCGTTTCGCTGGAAGACATCAACACCACGTTGGCGGTGGCCTGGGGTTCCAGCTACGTCAACGATTTTGTTGATCGCGGCCGGATCAAGCGGGTGTATATGCAGGCCGATGCACCCTACCGAATGCTGCCGAACGACATCAACAACTGGTATGTCCGTAACGGTGAGGGCGATATGGTGCCATTCTCCAGTTTCTCCACTGGCGAGTGGACTTATGGCCCACAGCAGCTTCAACGCTATAACGGCGTCTCATCGGTGAATATTCAGGGCAACGCCGCACCGGGGTTCAGTACCGGTGACGCAATGAATGCGTTGGAGCAACTGACCCGCGACTTGCCTGAAGGTTTCGGCTTCGAATGGACCGGCCTCTCCTATCAGGAGCGTGAGTCCGGCAACCAGGCACCAGCGCTCTACGCCCTGTCGTTGATGATCGTCTTTCTGTGTCTGGCAGCTCTGTACGAGAGTTGGTCGATCCCGTTTGCGGTGTTGCTGGTGGTGCCTCTGGGGGTTCTCGGTGCGGTACTGGCGGCCACCATGCGCGGTCTGGATAACGATGTCTTCTTCCAGGTGGGCCTGCTGACCACCATCGGCCTTTCAGCGAAGAACGCGATCCTGATCGCCGAATTTGCATTGGAGCTTGAACAAAAAGGCCGGGGCCTGCTCAAGGCCACTCTGGAAGCGGTGCATATGAGGTTGCGGCCGATCCTGATGACCTCTCTCGCCTTCATGCTGGGCGTCACGCCACTGATGATCAGCACCGGCGCGGGGTCGGGTGCGCGTAACGCCATCGGTACTGGCGTATTTGGCGGTATGTTGACGGCCACGGTGCTGGCGATCTTCTTCATCCCGCTGTTCTACGTGGTGGTGCGGCGGATTTCCGGGGTGCCGCTGGCCAATGACAGTGATCACGACAACAGTGACCATCAGGACGTACCGGTTCTGGACGATCCGGCCCGGCGATCGTAATCACAATGCCCGCCTTGCCATGCCCCGGCGGGCAGTCGACATCCGCCCCGCAATGCCGGGGCGGCCTCTTTAATACAATTTGAATACGCGTCGTATAACCTCGGACATCGGGTGTTTGGATACGTGAACAAGTAAGGATAGGGTAATGATATTACGTAATTGGATGCCGCTGGCGCTGGTGGCAAGCGTCTGTCTCATGACCGGCACTGCGGCCGCCCAGAGCGAAGATGCCGACAATGAAAAACCCCGTGCCAGCAAATCATCCCAGAGCGCCAGCGCTGAAGATGACTGGCAGGTGATGGCCGGATTGGGTGTTGGTATTGCCCCGGAATATCGCGGTGCTGACAGCTATGCCGCCATACCGCTTCCCTATTTCAGCGTGAGCAAAGGGCGTTTTTTTGCGGATATACTCAGAGGCATCGGCTGGAAGGTCATCCAGACTGAAAACTGGACCCTCGCACCGACCATCTCCTATGCCCGCGGCCGGGACAACGAAGGCGCGATCAGTGCCTTTGATGATGTCAGCGACAGCGCTATGGCCGGCGTGTTACTCAACTGGCAGTCGGGCCACTGGGAGCTGGATTCCGATCTGGCCACCCCCGTCACTGGCGATCTCGAAGGTTGGCGCCTGCGGAGCTACGTCCGCTACCGTGCCCGCATCACAGAGCGTCTGAGCTATGCCATCGGCCCCGGCGCAACCTGGGCTGACAGCGACTGGAACGACTCGCTCTACGGTGTTTCGGCAGCGGATGCCGCGCGATCAGGCCTCGACGCCTACCGTGCGGACGACAGCCACTTCAGAACCAGTCTGAACGGTCGTCTCAGTTATTACCTCACCCGCAAGCTCAACGTCTCGCTGATCGCCCGCTACAGCCGGCTCTACGGTGACGCGGCAGACAGCCCGATCGTCAAAGACGTGGGCGACGCCAATCAGTTGTTTGGCAGTGTGCTGGCAACGTACAAGTTCTAATCATTTGCCTGTGCCCAACCGGGCAGCGGTGCTCCAATACAGATAGCCGCTGCCTGCCCCGAATCTGAAAATATGATGTGACATCGGAACCATTTACCCCTATGAGTCAATCGTCCTCTGCGTTACGCGCAGGCATTTTCTTTTTTCTGGTGGGGGCTCATACGGTGCAGGCCGACACGCTCAACCTGTCCTGGGACAATGACCTGCTGGCGGCTTCGGACAAAGGCTATACCAATGGCCTACGTTTCTCTTACCTGACGGAAGCGGCCAGCGGCGGCCCTGACAGCTGTCATCTATGCCTGGCAGACCATGCGAGCGAGGGGTTGGCGTGGCTGCCCGGCATTGGCGACGCCGGTAACCATCACGGGGTCGCTTTCAGCCTGAGTCAGTTGATGTTTACTCCCGAAAATATTGAGGCGACGACGCCCCAATATGATGACACTCCCTATGCGGGCTATCTGTCAGGCGTTGCCATGCTCTGGAGCTGGAATGATCGGAGCATTACCGGTTACGGCTTAATCGTCGGCGTAGTGGGCCCGGAATCCGGCGCCGAAAATGCCCAGAAGTGGGCGCATAAACTCACGGGTAGCGATAACCCCAAAGGCTGGGACAATCAGCTCGGCAACGATGCCATTGGCGGTATCCAGGCATTACACGCCGAGCGACTGCTCCGCGCCACCAGTGCTGATGACTTTACTTCCGAAATAACCTGGGGCACCGGCGTGCGCTTGTCCAACTTCATCACCAATGCCGAACTGGGCGTCGCATGGCGTATAGGCACCCATCTGCCCCACAATTTCATTCCCGACTATTCCGGTGCATCATCAACCATCGGCTTACCGGGTGCGACAGACGCGACTGCTGCCGGCTGGTCTTTGTTTGCCGGGCTGGGCACGGAGTGGGTGCCCTACTCCTATCTGGATGACCGCTCAGGCCCCTACACGTTCGAACAAAGGCCATTTGTAGGATATGCGGGTATTGGTGTTGGCTGGCATTTTCCGGGCTTCCAGGCTGCCTTCACGCTGAAGGCCTCCACCAGCCCTGATAAAACCAGCAAAGAGGCGTTACGCTTTGGCACTCTATCGGTCAACTGGCAGCTTTAACGCTTCATACTGACAGTGCACTAGGCGTTGGCGTCGTTTCCCGGCATCATCGTGACCATGCTACCAATCGACGCCCTGTTACCCGACCTGCTCACCACTCTCGCCGACCACACCACCGTGCTGTTGCAGGCGCCACCGGGGGCCGGCAAAACCACCCGCGTACCGCTTGCCTTGCTGGATGCAACCTGGCGAGGCGATGGCCGCATTCTGATGCTCGAGCCGCGCCGTATCGCCGCCCGTGCGGCTGCCACCTTCATGGCGAAGCAACTGGGCGAGAAACCCGGCGAAACCGTCGGCTATCGCACCCGGCTGGATACCCGCGTATCCGTCCGCACCCGCATTGAAGTCGTCACCGAAGGCATTCTGACCCGCATGATCCAGCAGGACCCGGCGCTGGAAGACTATGCCGCCATCCTATTCGACGAATTCCACGAGCGGTCTTTGCAGGCGGATCTTGGCCTGGCGCTGGTACGGGAATCTCAGCAGGCCCTGCGGGATGATCTGCGCGTCGTCGTCATGTCCGCCACGCTGGACACCGCGCCCCTGGCCAGATTGCTCGACGACGCACCGGTACTCACCAGCGAAGGCCGCGCCTACCCGGTCGACGTGCACTATCGGCCATTGCCGCCGTCTTCCCATCGGCCACCCCGGTTACCGGATCACGTGGTCGCAGTAATTCGCGAAGCACTGGCGGCTCAAACGGGCTCAATCCTCACTTTTCTACCCGGTGCCGGCGAAATCCGGCTGGTGGAGCGCCTGATTCGTCCTCATTTGCCACCCAACACCCACCTGACACCACTTTATGGCCAGTTGAAAGGTGACGAGCAGGACCGCGCGATCCAGCCTGCTCCGGAAGGCCAGCGCAAAATCGTACTGGCCACTGCCATCGCCGAAACCAGCCTGACCATCGATGGCGTGCGAGTGGTGATCGATGCAGGCCAGGCACGCCGTGCCGTGTTCGACCCCAACAGCGGCATGACCCGCCTGACCACCGGCCGGCTCTCCCAGGCCGCCGCCGAGCAGCGCAAAGGGCGCGCGGGCCGGATCGAACCGGGTGTCTGCTATCGGCTGTGGAGTGAATCCGAGCAGCAAGGCCTCGCGGCCTTCACCGCGCCGGAAATCCTCGAAGCCGATCTGGCTCCGCTGGCGCTGGAACTGGCGCAATGGGGCGCGCGTGATCCGGCAGATCTGGAATGGCTCAATCCGCCGCCGTCTGCTCACTGGGCCCAGGCCGTGACGCTGTTGCAATGGCTAGATCTGCTGGATAACGAAGGTGCGATCACCGAACACGGCCGGGCTGCACGGGAGCTGGGTATTCACCCCAGGCTGGCGCATATGGTGCTGCTGGGACGCGAAATGGGGTATCCGGTGACGGCTGCCCGCTTGGCCGCCTTGCTGGGCGAGCGGGATTTGCTCGGCCCCCATGCCGGCGCTGATATGACGCACCGGCTGCAACTGCTGACCGGCGAGTACCGCGCCCCCAATCTCGATCGCAGCAGGCTCGATGCCTTGAAGCGTGCAGTCGATAAACTACTGCCAGACCGCAAAGCCCAAGACCGGGACGACAGCCTTCCCGCCGGACGTTTGTTAGCGCTCGCATACCCGGATCGCATTGCGCGGCGACGCCCCGGTGATGCCAGCCGTTATCAGCTGAGTAATGGCCGTGGCGCGCGTTTGCGAGATGAAGACGGGCTCGGCCAAAGCCCCTGGCTGGTGGCCGCCGAACTTGATGGCCAGACCCGCGAATCGCAAATCTACCTCGCAGCATCTGTGGATCTGGCAGAGCTGGAAACCGATCTCGCAGCGCACATCACCCTCACCGACGACGCCCGCTGGGATGACACCCGCGGCACTGTCACCGCTCAACGGGTAAAACGCCTCGGCGCACTTATACTCGAACAAAAAGCGTTGCCTGACCCTGGCCCGGAACAAATCCAGCTCGGCCTGCTCACCGCCGTGCGGGAAAAAGGCATCCAAAGCCTTCCCTGGACCGACACCGCCCGCCAGTGGTGTGCCCGCGTACAGCACATGCGCACCCTTGAACCGGAACACTGGCCCGACACCCGCGAACACGCCCTGCTCGAAACTGTCGAAAACTGGCTGGCCCCATACCTCGCC
>TARA_R100001440_G_scaffold33068_2_pt1 | contig 16514 bp, 17 predicted proteins | sample TARA_R100001440 | Tara Oceans TARA_R100001440 (sample SAMEA2622112) | marine metagenome | biome: marine biome (ENVO:00000447); feature: surface water layer (ENVO:00002042); material: "saline water (ENVO:00002010), including plankton (ENVO:xxxxxxxx)" | depth 5 m
TAAACACTTTCCCTTGATAATGGTTTGTTGGCGAGAATGGTTAGTTTTTGTCCTGAACTTGGAGCTGAAGAATAATTAACTGTACCTGTTCCGTCAGCTGCTATAGTTACTGTATAATGTACCGAAAGAGTTTGAGTTGTTTCTGCAAGGATTACTTTCAGTTCTGAGCCAGCATTAATCTGAAAACTAAAAGCAAAAGCAGTTTGACTTCCATTGGTGGTATATTGAACCCTGCGGTTTGTATCGTTAATGTTAAATGTTGCCATGTAATTCTCGCTTATAATATTTATACACTATATGACCTATATTATCAATCTTAATCTCCATAGAGCAACTCCAGACTTTTAAATACTTTGTTTTGATTCTGAATGTTTTTTAAATTTTCAAATGTTTCATAAAGTTCAGGAAATAATTGTGGATTATTTCTTATTTGATTAGCTGCATTTTCTCTTTTTATATCCCAAACATTTTTTAAATATGTATATTTTTGTTCATTTGTTCCGTTCTGATACTCAGTAGTTTTCATAACTCTTCGCAAAGAATTTTTAAGATTAGTATTTTCGTTATAAAGTTTATTTCTTCCATTGTCAGAAATTTGTCCATTCTCATCCATCTCTGTCCATAACATATTAAAATAATCTTTTTGGTTTTTATTAAGTTTTATACCATCAATCTCATCAACATTCCAAGTCAGAGCTAGTGACTTATCTGACGGAGATAAAGCTAGATTTAATATTTCTTTTTCCACATCATCAGGAGCTGAAGTTTGGATTCTGAAAGGAGAAAAAACAGCCTCATAACCAAAAGCGATATGTTCACTAGCTCCTATAGGTTTGTTAAACATACCTCTCTGCTCATAGTATCTATCATTATACTGTGGATTCTTTGTAAACATCTGCCTTCTCTTATCATGAAATGCCTTATAAAAAGTTCCCATTTGTTGCCTTTCATAAATTGAATAATCAAAAGTTGTATCTTCTTTTTCTGGTGATGCAGACCTTTCATAACTTCTGTAAAAACTACTTGTTGGCGGTGGTAAATCACCTAAAATAGGAACTTCATACTTATTTGCATAGGATAGTAAGGTATTACCCAAAGGCACACCTAAAGGATTTGTTATACTAAGAGTTGTTCCGATAACCTCCGCTGACTTACCGCCAAGCCATTCTACAAATGCTTCTCCTTGAGTTTTGTTATGACCCATAAATATTTTATTAAACTCAGCTACACCTTGCATAAAAGGTTGGTCACCTACATAGGTAGCCGCACTCATTGCCATCATTGTAGCCATAGCTTCTAAATCATCAGCACCTAATACAGAGGCATATTGATTGTAATCTGCTCCCATAGCTAATAAACCTGATATAGGGTCAAGCCTAGTAAAAGGTGTATACTTGTAAGAACCATCATCCTGTTTCAAACCAATAGCATAATTTGGAATATTATTATCTCTCATTAATTTTCTAACCTTATAGTCAGGATGTGGACCACCCGTAATAACTACATTATCACCATGAGAACCTGAAGCCATAGCAGCAAACTGCATTACTATAAAACTTCCTGTTGTTACTTTGGCTAATGCTTTATCAAACTCTCTGCCCTGTCCTCTACTTAAAGCATCAATTACAGGAAAAATATTAAATGAGTTATCAAAGGTTGTTTTTGCAACATTAATTGGTGTTTTAACAAAAGGTGCTAAAAAGTTTAAAACAGGTAGTCTAAACACTTTAGATATTTTTGAGGTAACAGGGTCTAATGGTTGTTGAAATGTTATTTTTTGTGCATGAGCATCCGCTCTATCTAAAAAGTCCATTGGAAAATATTTATTAGGATTTGCCATGTATTGTTTAATTAAGGCATCCCCTTGTTCTTTTGCTTGACTAATTGGAATACCACTAGCAATATCTTGAGCAATTTGTGTGTCAGCAATTCTTAATGCTTCTTCATATAAAAAATGTCGTTTTGATAAAAACTTAAAAAAAGTATCCTCTGCCGATAGAAAACGAGATGGCATCCTTGTTAAGATACCTAACATATTCATCATTGCTTCTGGACCTCTTCCTTGATTTAGTTGGTCAAAAACATCTAGCATATTATCTGTACCCTCAGTTCCTGGTATTTTTATTGCTGGTTGCCTTTTAAAATCAAATTTAGTAACTGTGTCAGCTCCTTCACCTGTAAGAATAATTTTACTAAATAATTGAAATGCTTCTCGTAAAGAATTTAAACTAGCTAATTCAGTATGTTTAGCTGCTCTAAAACTAATTCTATCATTCATATTTGGGTTAAACCCCATAGCCTTACCGACTTTTGTTCTGACATGACCTATACCACTAGCTAATACATTATCAATTTTATCTTTACCCATGTGTACAACAGTACCCAAAGAGTTAACGACATGAGTTGGAAAAGCACTTAGTAAAGAATTGTAGTAAAGTTCCATAACAACCCTATAACCCCCTTTAGTTGCATCAAACAATTTTTGGAAAAAACCCTCGTCCATTTGTTCACTTACTTTAATTAATTCATCTAGCTCAAATCTTGTGTAAAGTTTTGATACTTGGTCCATAGTAATAGCATCCATATTATCCAAAGGTAATCTAGCCAGACCCCTAAATAAATCATTAAATGACAAGTCTTGCACTTTTCTACCATGTCTAGCAAATGCAACTTTTCTTGCTGATGTACTCGTTTCCTCCGAAATAGAGCTAGTTACTTTATGCAATATTCTGCTATGTATAATCATATTTTTAAATAGAGCTTGTTTTTCTCTAAGTGTTTGTTGTCTAGGTACTAACTTATGTAATGATTGTATTTCCGCTCCTAAGTTAATTGAGTTCATAAGATTAATAACATAATGTTTTTCTGACATTTGTTTGGTTTCGTTATATCTCATTGCAGCTTTGAGAGCATCTTGAATATCCTTTGGTGTAGCATTTTCAACAATATCTTTTACACTCATTTTTTTTGAAACAACTTTTCCGTAACTTTCTTCTAAATTTTTAACTAATGCCTCTAACGAGGTAATATCTTCAGCTGCATCTTCTTTTAGCCTTCCAAGAAATTTAGAATAGTTAGATAGGTTTTCTTGACTACCCTCTTTTAAAATTATTTTTAGAGGGTCTTTAAGTGTTTTAGAAATATCTTTAGCTACACTAATATCCCCTTGTATAATTATTTCATCACCCTCTATAACAAGTTTTGATGAAGGGTCTGCGTAATATGCTTCCTCTAATTTAACAGCCTTACCAACTTGTTTTTCAGTATATGCTTTCAGAAGTTCACTAATTTTACCCATCAGGAATTTCTCCTGTGGTTATTGGCTCTGCTGTTGTTCTCTGATTTTTAATTTTAGAAGTTGCACTCGGTGAAATGCTTCCTTGGCTGTCATTGGTTTTTTCGTTAATGAGTTGTTTTGTAATTGTTTCATAATCTTCTGGTGTACTCCTTACTCCTAATTTTGTATATAAACCTTGTTCAAAGTACCATAGTACAGCTTGAGTGTCACGATTATTTAATTCTATATTATATTTCGTTTTTAATTGATTTCTTGTATCTTCTATGTACTTATCCATAAGCTGTCTTTCTTCTAATGTTCTTGGTGCATCAATCGTTTCTCTATTTCCTGTTTTTGCCTCGTTAAACATAGTTCCTCTTTTTCTATTAAAACCTCTAGTAAACCAAACATCAGGAACATTCTCATCTGAAATACCTAAAAGATTTTGCATAAATTTACTTACCTTAGGACCAAATACATCTGCACCAACAATTTCTTTATCTAAAGGTCCAGATATTTTTTTAAATCCAATTTTTTCTCTAAAAGCATTTACTTCTCTTCTTGTTGTTGGTGTATGAATAAATTTTAAAAAATCATTTAAACTTTTGTTTTTAATAAAAGCATCAATAAATTCAAGTTGGTCTTTAGATGCAGGAAACCTACCAAAACCTTTACCTGTGTCAGGATTTATATTTGGCACATTATTTGTTTTTAAAAAATTGTCAGTTACTTTTAAAGCCGCTCTAAAATCTTTACCAACATTAAATCCAGGTGACATTATAGATGTTAAAACAATAACAAAATCTTTGTTTTCTGGATTAGTTTTAAAAACAGGATTATAACTTTCAAGATTAGTCATAGCATTTTTTAATTTAATATCATACCAACCTATTCCATTTACATCTTGGTCAAGTTGATATTTTACTTCTTCAGCAGCTTGATTTACCATTTTAGAAAAATCATCTGGATTTGTTATATCTAATTTTGGTTGCTTGTCGTAATATTCAAGAATATCATTTAATTTTACCTGTGGTCCTTTAGAAGGTATTTTAAAATCATCGCTAGACATAATTTTTAATGAATCAATCTCTGTGGGAGCTTGTTTAGATACATTTGTGCTAATATCTGCTTCTTCAATAATTGATTGTGCTAATTCGCCTTTAGGATTTATTGCCGAACCAACAGATTGTTTGTCAAGTAATTCTTTTATTTCTTTTTCCAATTTTTGTGTGTTTTCATTTATTGTTGTTGAATCACCTTTTTTAATTGATTTTATAACAGTAGATATTGTTGGTATTAAAGCCTCAATAGGTAAATCAGCTAAAACATTTTTTAACCTTCCTTCAAATTCACTATCATCAGGATTTGTCATTAACTGTTGTAATACAGGAAAATCTTCTGGGTCTGCTCCCATTGCAATAATTGCGTCAGCTAGATTCTCGTCTGTTGCTTCATAAGCTGTAAATGTTGATGCAAGACTTCTTAGGGCATCTTGACCAAATGTTCCAAGTTTTGCAGTTTGAGAACCAAGTTTACCTATAGCTAAAAGTTTACCTAAACCTAAAAACGAACCAAAAAATTTAGATGCTTCATATCCAAAATTGTTAAAGGTATATTCAGGGTCATACTTAACAGCCTCTCTTGCTTGTTGCATAAACACAGAATCATCAGGTAAAACTAAATCTAGTGGATTTACTATTCCTCCTTTAAATAAACCTTTACCAATACCTTCTACAAATTCACCTGTTGCCTTTAAATCTTTTTTTGTTTGTTCATTTAGTTTTAATCGTTCAAGAATTCCATCTACACCATCTCTAACTTCATCATCAAATGTATCTAAAAAAGATTTTTCTTTAACTGTAACATATCCATCTTTTATGGTTGGTGTCAGAACTCCCCCCTTTTGTTTTAATTCTATCTCATCAATTATGATGTCAAACATATCAATATCTTTATTCATTACCAGACTCCAGCTGTTTAATTCTTTGTCTTACTTTTTCAATAATATTTGTAAATGTGGTTGAGGTTAATCCTGTTTCTTTTTTACTCTTTATTATCCTAGATAATCGCATATTGAACTGTACATATTTTTTCTCAAAATCTTTATAAAATTCTAAATTATCAACAATATTCATATCATCAGCAAGAATTCCAGCATCACGCAAAATACTTGATTTACCTGCTATATCAGAAATTACAGATTCAGCTGCTTTAGTTGCCTGTTCCTCTAACTGACTTTTAGTAATAAATTGAGGTAATCCTTTGATTACTTGTTTATAGGCTGTATCAGGGTCAAAAGGTTCTTGTTTTAATTTTGCTTGTTTTGCTAATTGCCTCATACCAGCTTCAACTGTTTGTTGTCTTGCTAACTTTTCTTGTTCTCTTTCTTTTATATGAACTATTTGTGAATAATCAATGGCAAACTCAGGATACAATTTATGTAATTTAGGGTCTGAAACAACCATTTCTTTAAAATCTTTTATTTCTGTCATTTGTATATCTAATGCTTTTTTACTATATTCTTTCCATTGGTCTGATGTAAGGTCCGCTAAATTATCTTTAATATCAGTAAACTCAAGAGTGCCATTATCTACCTTTTTATCTAAAAACTTCTTTAATGTTTGGTCAACATTAATATTAAAACCAGCATTTATATCGGCTATGTTTTCCTCATATTCTACAGCTGCATCTCTATCAATAATTTTAAGTTTTTGTATAGTGCTAGTAATATCATTTGGAACATCCATACCAGGTTCAAATTGATTAAAAAATCTATTAAGTTTTTGTTCTATTTTATCTTTACTCAAAGTTATAAGTGTTGCTGTTTGTTTACTTTGAATAGAGTTTTCAGCATTAATTTCAGAAAGTTTATTATTTATTTTATCAACATAATTACTTTTTGTGCTAGGTGATAACATACTGTATAAAGTTTTCATATAAGGGTTTGTCTGCTTAGTATCAATTAAAGTGTTTAAATCCAAACCTTGCTCCTGATAAAATTCAACCATACCTCTTATAATTGATTCATCAATTCTTTCTTCACCATTTTTAATATATTCGTATTTGTCGTTTACATCTAAATTACTATTCATAATTTGTGTTTTAAAACGATTCTTTAATTCTGTTAATTTTGTAACGATTGTACTAGGTGGTTCATTTCTTATAAAAGTTTTTAAAACAACAGGGATAGTATCTATCTCTTGTTCAGTATTTAAAATTAATTTAAGTTGTTCATTTTGTTTTTGTTTTTTTATTACATCTGCTGCATAACTAGAATAATAAGAATTAGTTAGTTGTGATAATCTTGCCTTTGTATTTATGCCTGTTTGTGCATCAATCTGTTTTAATTTAGATGTGTACCCAATAGTAATTGCATCTAACCCATCAGCAACCTGTTCTATGGGTAAATTATTTATCTCTGCATTTGACATATAAGTTTGGTATTCTTTTGATGCCTCAATTTCTATTTCACTTTGTAGAGCTTGAAATGCTGCTTTACGAGCTGCCTTGCCTTTAGCACCATAACCAAGACGATTTGTTATGTTTTGACCTTCCTCCATTTGTTCTAATTCTTTTAGTGTAATAGGATTAGTAGCTCCATAAATTTCTCCTTCTTCTACTGCTCTGGTTTGCATTTCCTTAAAAAAGAAATTGGTCATTTGATTTAGATTTTGTGACAATACGGACATTCCAGATTGTGCCTGGTTAAATACACCCATCTCTGCCTCTGACGATGGAGAGTAGCGAGGACCGAGAAATTGTCTTTGTAATGTTTTTCTTGTTGCCATTATATACCTGGTATCATGTTAGTTGAACTTTTCATAAATGGTGCTACACCACTTAAACTCCCTAATCCTGTTGTTCCAGCAGCTGTACTTCCAACTGCTAGATTACCCATGACAGGAGTTGTTGTCATAGCCGACCTACCCATTCCAAATTTATTACCTAAATCAAGTGAAAGATTTGGTGTTAAAGCACTAAACGCACCAGATAAACCAACCTGTAATGCTGCCATACCCAGACCACCAAGTGCTTGACTTTTAGCTTGGGTTTGTGCCATCTGTCCTCTGTACTCTAAATAACGAGCTTCCCTATCCGCTTTTTCAACAGCTAATAAAGCCTCTTCTTCTTGAACATTTACATCTAAAGCAGCTGGTCTTAAAATCTGTTGTTTACTTACAGTATCAACAGAACCAACAAAAGGATTTACTGCACTTGCATAACCACCAGCTATATTACTAGCTAAAGCAATCTTTGCTCGTCTTAATATTTCATTGGCTTTTTCTTTAGCACTTACCGCTTCTACTCTTCCCTCTAATCTTCTATTTCTTGCTTGAGCTTCATAGGCTTGTCTTTGTATCTTACCACCAGCAACAGTTGCCTGATATTGTCGGTAAGCTAAAAATAAACCAAGTCCACCAAATACTGCTGAAGCACTCATTGACTACCACTCACATTGTATTCTAAACCAAGTAATGTAAAAAACAAAGGCTTAGTCTGGGTTATTTCTAATTGTACTTCGCTACTATATCCAAGTATTGGAGTGACTCTTTTACGACCAGAAAAAATAGTTTCGGCTGAATCAAGAGTATAAGGAAACTGTTTTAAGGGAACTTCCTTGCCATTGATAGCAATGTTCTGAGTTTGAAATAAAATAGGACTAGCATCCACAATTCTTTTCTTTCTACCAACCATAGTTCCAGAAGGGAGTTTAGGTTCAGCTGGTAAAGTTCTAGCAACCACATCATAATGCAAACCTATCTCTACATAGGTAGTTGGTATTTGGTCAATAGTTACTTGCCCAGACGAAACAGTTTTCGTACCCAAGAATATGTCATCTCTAATAACTTCCACAGTTTTTCCTTCAAGGTGCGTAAGACCTGTAACTGTTGTTGAGGTAGGCTTATTCCCATCATCAGACCCATCAAAAAGCTGAAAAGAGCAATCAGTAGTTCTATCGTCATCTAAAATCTCCACATAGTGTTTTGTTGCTGAGTTAATTGTTCTTTTTACAATAACATAAATATCATTAATATCTACACTACAATCTTCAAAAGTACCGTCAGTTATAAATTCACTAGGTGCAACAACTTTCTGTGTTCTGTGTATAGAATAGGCTGCCATCGTTCCGTCTTGCCCATTGACAATAATTAACAAATCTCCATCATCGGTGGAGGTTGCTCTACGAAATGTCATCTTAACAGGAGTTTTTAATAGGTGGCTAGATAATAAAGATATGTTGTTTGATTGATAAGATAATTCAACATCACTAAATAAAAATTCTCGTAAGGCTTTGCCTGACCTTTGTAAAAATATAGTACCACCTTCAGCAGCTACAGGCATAAGATTTTCTTTTGACCCAGATTTAGTTGCAGCTTTGATTGTTAAATTACCTGGTGTAATTGGTTGACCTTCTGCCTGTTGAACAAAAAACTCGTTACCTGTTGTAAATATTTGTAAATCCCTTCCGCTTCTCAATCCTGTTATTGCGTTTACAGCATCCGAAGAAAGTATGGCAAAGATTGCGTCATCATCTAACCCTTCGGACTCCTGGAAATTAAAAAAATCTCCAACCTTGCTGCCAAATAATGCAGAGGGTAGACTCTTTGCACCACCAAAATATAAACGACCCTCATGGAATGTACCTGACCTTGGGTAACCTTTAGTAGCTGACCAAACATCCTCATAACCTGTTTCTAATTCCCAATTTCCATTAGCTACTGCACTCGTATTAAAGAAGGGTACTTCAACATTTACTTTTACACTTGTTGCAGAAACAAATTCAATTATTCTTGCTCTTCCAAAACCATTAGTAACATTGAGATATTGATTAACATGACTTGAACTAAATACACTTGCAGAGGCAGTTATTGTTGCTGTTCCGTCAATGGATGATGGTGTAATTGTTCCAGATGGATTTGTTGTGGAAAGTGTAAACCCAAATTGTGGTGAAGTTAAAGATATAGTTGATGCTGTCCAAGTTTGATTATTTGCACCTCTTACAATCTTGATAGGTGCTAAATCCTCATTCATTAAAATTAAAGTGTCAGCGGATTGTGTAAATGTTAATTTATCAAAAGATATATTACCCAAGGAAACTGTTAAATAATTATTTCCGCTTGAATTTATATTTGTAATAAGTTGACCATTACTAAAAACAAACATCCTAGCATTGTTGGTTGAGCTTGATGATACTTTGACAAATACCAACATAAATGAGTCAGTAGTAGAAAATTCAAAAGGTATTAATCTTATACCTTGCTGAGCAGTAATACCTGAACCTAAATGACTTGAAACATCTAATAAAAATTGTGTACCTGGTCTGCGTTCTATAGCTCCTTGAGGAATACATACAATGTTTGTCGCTTTCTCAAGTGCATTTTGATATTGTTGAATATCAACCCTACCTTTTACTAATGGGTCAAACTCACCCATTGTGAATGACGATTGATACTGAACAATCCTAGACATTAGTTTCTAACCTCAGTTAACAGATACTGAGCAATAACAGGTGGTGTTTCTCCAGCACCATCAATGTTAATAGCTGTTCTGAAATAACCTCCTCTGTTGTTGTCAGCTGCTGTACCTAATGCAATTTGTTTGTAATATGCACCTTTCTCTGTTTGGTCTGTTATTGGTTCGGCTAAGTTCCAAGCTAACATATATACAAGTAATTGTGTAAAGTAACTCGGTAGTTTACCTTCAACAACATCCTGTTGATAATCAACAAAAATTTTATCTCTGTCCGTTAATAATGTTTCGCCTTGTACTTCCCATTCACCATTTATTTTTGGTGAGCCTCGGTCACCACTTGCATAAACCGCTCTCGGAACACTATTAAGCATATCAGGGGGGAGGGCATATTGATATAAAAAATGTGCTGTTGGTGCGGTGGATAACCGAGAAAGCTCAGCCTTTTTTAAAGAAAAACTCCAAGGATACATACCTAGAGTTGTAGCTTTAACCTTTGGAAAAATTATAGAACACGCATTACCTACTGCTGTTCCGTTTGTGAAATTTGATATTGTATCAGCACCAAGCAACAATAGAGCTTGATTTGCTATACTTACTTGAGTGTCACCTGCTGCCATAAAAATCCTTTAAAGTAGGGAGGGAAAAACCCTCCCCACAGTTTATAGTTTAGTCTGAGTCAGCAACACTTAATGCTGTTCCGTCACTAACATCTACTACACCACTAGCATTGCTTAATACAACAACTAGGGAAGCTGTAGGTGTGTTAGAGTCATGAACATAAATTAAATCACCGACTTTTACTTCATCCGATACTGAATTGAAGTAAGCAGCTGTATTCATCGTGGCTAAGCTGTCAGTTGTGGTATAGCTCCACATTTGTGGTGCAGTACCTCTTTTACTCATGCCGCCGATTGGATTCCAGCCATCTCTTGAAAATGCCATAATTTACCTCCTACGACTCTCTACAAGTTACTTTAATAAGACCAGCTGTGTCAATCGCAACAGCACCAGCAGAATACATAGCACTCACTAGGAATGATGTTTTCTCAGGCACATAGTTGACCTCAACTTTTGGTGGGATACCCACACCGCAACCGATGGCTGAACGATGATAGAAGAAAGTATTTCTATCGCTGGAACCATCAATAGCTAGCCCGCCTTCATCTCTCGTGCCTACAATGTGAAACTGAAAACCCATCATGGTATTCAATTCACCAGCAACTAGAGCTTTGATGTTTTGGAAATCTCCAGAGATTGCTCTTTCATCGCCAAGAAGACCTGCAAGATTGTTCGCATGAATAACTGCGTGTCTATCCTGCGGAGGAACATTAGCAGCATCCATAGCTTTTTTAGCTGCGATGATTTTACCAATGTTCAAATCTGAAGCTGCCGCTGAACCTGAAGTTACTACTGTGTTGGCAATAGTCGCTCCTGGAGAAGCCGCTTCCATAACATCAATTATTATTTGGTCCTCGCGTCTGGCAATGGCTTTACCCACTACTTGTGCAAGTTCCTGTCTTTCGTCAAAATTAACCTTCGCTTGGTCAAAAATGTCCGAATATTCAGCCGCAATGTAGTTCTCCATCGTAGCTGTTACTGTTGAGAATGAAGTGTTTAAAGGAACAACATCTGTCTGTGGTGTTCTAATCTGTGCAGTACCCTTACCAATTTTAGGGAATTTTACAGTTGAACCCTCAACATTTGTACGCATCCTAACACTATCTCTTAATACTGCATCACCTTGATAAGCCTGTTTTACTTCAGCCTCAAACAAAGTAATAAATGCAGATGATAGTCCTGTACTCATTGTGTACTCCTTGTTAAAGTTATTATAAAACTAATCGCCTATCGGTTATTGAAAAAATTCAGCCTTGGCTACAAGATTACGCTCTTGCAACGACTCATTTCTGAGCAGCCAAACTCGCCCTGAATAGGGTTGTGAGTTAATATTATATTTATAACTCTTTTTTTATAAAAATTCAAATTTATTTTTTTGCTCTATTATAAGAACGAGATACAATTTTTAGATTTGATGAATTATTGTTTTTAGGGTTTCCATCTTTATGGTCAATATCTTTATTATCACCTTTCTTTACAAGACCTTTTTTCATAAGTAATCTTCTATTTTTGTTTCTCATAACTCTGTTTTGTATATCACTTTTAGAAGATTGAAATTTTTTGTACTCATCCTTATATTTTCTCATAATTTATAACTTTCCAGCTCTCTCTAATTCTTCTAAATCTCTCTCAACTTGTTTTCTAAATGCTACATCATCTCTATAACGAGGGTCAGCGACTCTAGACAGAACCTCGTCTTTAGCTAAACCACCATCAGAAACATTGACAGTAGGTATTTCTCTCTCACCCATCAATCCTCTAAATTTATTTAACAATCGTTGACCAGAGGCTGTGCCACCCCATATCTCAAGTTCACTATAATCTTGTTCCGATAATACACCTTTAGAAACTAAACCCCTTCCCCATTTAATATTAGAGCTTACAATGTTGTCTGCATTCTCACCAAGTTTTTCTTTTTCTTCTTTAATATGGATTGTTTCTTGTTCTTGTTGTTCAACACCCATTTCTCCTATTTTAGATACTATTTGGTCAAAAGCAGTTTGTGAAATATTATTTTCTTTTGCCCAATCCTTAAATGTATCTAATACAGGGTCACCTTCAGTAAAACCAAGTTCTTTTGATTTATCTAAAGAATACTCTTTCGGTGCTTTAAAATCTCCATTATGAAATTTTTTTTCAAGTTCACCATAGGCTTTAGCCAAACCTTCTACATCAGGTCCATCCTTTTCATCCCAAAATTTTTCTGGAAAAGTATCTGGTTTAACAAACTCAAGATTTTCTAAATCCTCACCCTCAAGAACTTCTTCTTGTTTTCCTGTTGACATACCATCATCAGATACCTCTTTAGTATCTTCCTGTGGTTGTGACATTAATCCTTTATCTTCTACAGGTTGTTGTTCTTCCTGTTGATTTTCTTGTTCAGTATTTTCATTTTCGTTCATAAGTTGCCCTCTTCATTTTAATTATTATTTCTCTTATTATAGTGTTCTGACCATCTCTAAAATATCCAAAACTTGAATCATACCCAGGAGTCCATGTCGGTGTATCCAGATATGTTTTTTTAAGATGTATCAGTAATTTTTTCCCATCGTTAGATGAAAAAACTCGTTGATATAGTTTATCTAATTCTGTTGGTTCTATAGTTTGATTAGGATTAGGTGTTGCATCTAAACCCTCCCAACCAGGACTATTTATGTTTTGTGTTTCTTGATTTGTTGCTTTCATTTTTTTTTGCCCTCTTATAAATTTTTGAATCGTATCCCCCATAGTTATAATTCATTATTGTTCCTCTTGCGGTGGTGGTGGTTGTGCTTGTTGTTGCTGAGCCATCATCTGAGCTTGTTCTGCCATGACCTGTTGCATCTGCATCCTCTCTTCCATAGTCGTTCTAATGTTTGCTGGAATACCCATAGCATCCGCCACAAAGTCAGCAACCTCCTCAAGTTTTACTGTCATCTGACCTGTCGGTCCTAACTGACTAGCTATCTGTGCGTACTGCATAACTTGGTTAACTTTAGCCATATTTGTTGCCATAGCAATTTCACCTATTGGTTGTATCTTAACTTGCAGACCATTTACTTTCAATGGTAACTGAATAATACCTAAAGTATCCATAACCTCTAATGTTCTTCTGACAACAGGATACATTGTTTCATTTATTAATCTACCATAGGCTGCACCAAGGTTCTGCGAAAGTTCTTTCATTCTTTGTGATACTTCTAAGGCTGTTCTCGCTGACATATTGTCAGGTGGTAATGATTCATCCAACATAATTTTTTTAATATTCATTCTTAAATCATTCGCAACAATCTGTGATAACTGTGGGTCACCACTTCTCGGTAATGGTTGTAAGTCAGCTCCTCTAGGACCACCATTAGAATTTACAGGAATGATTGCACCAGGAACAAGATTTATAGAACCTGGATTAATTACACCAGAATCAACAGCAGTATACACTCCTGCAATAGTGAGTGAAGCATTTTTTAGAGTTAATTCTAAAACTCTGTTCAATGTTTTTATATCTGGTAACGCAGTTAGAACAGGTCCTCTACCATATCTTTCGTTAGCTGCTTTCATGTAACGAGCTACGACCCAAGGAAAAGATTTTAATCGTCTATAAACTAACTCATTCTTTCCGCTATGGTCAACAATCTGATAATGATAATCTCCTGTTTCTTTGTCGTAATATGTTCCCTCAATAAGTTTTACTGTTTCGTTTTCTCTACCTTGAAAACTGTTTTTCATATCTTGCGGTATTTTTATATCAGGAAACTCTTGGTCAAGAACACCAAAAGGCTTTCGCATTTGTCTATATACTTTATCTACTGTTCCGAATGGTCCTTCCTCAAAGGTAACTAGGAAAGTCGGTACAGCAGTATATCGTATAGGTGTTACCTCATCACCTGGTTGGATAAGCATAATTGCACTACCTATGGCAAGCTCTAATAAAAATTCTCCCATCGCCTGGTCAAAATTAGATTGTCGCATAACATCAAACATTTTGTTTTGATAACTATCTAATACTTGCTGTGTTTCTATTTGTCTTTCTTCTGGTATTTCAGAACCAGGAACTAAACGACACCATTGCGTAGCTGGAGGAAACAATCCTGATTGCATTTTATTTGCAAATTTTTGTGTGGAATCTATGGCTGTTGAATCAAACACCCTTGACATTTTATCTTGCCCTGGAGTATCGGATTCATAGTATCCATCGTAGAGATTCCTCATTGGCAGGGCATATCTGTAGGCATCTTCGTAAATAGACCTCCAATTATCCTTGTGACTATTTGTAAGCTCGTATTTTTTTTTTAATTGTTCTGGTCTAAGTTTTGCCATTATTTTCCAACTTCTTTCATAGCAATTTTATGTGACTCTGTAAACGACATCCCTCTTTTCATTAACATTCTCATTGTTCTCATGTGCTTTTTTGTATGATGAATTTTGTGTTTTTTAAGTGTTTTTTCTTGTCTTTTTGTAATAGTCATGTTGTCCTCTTATTTTTATTGGCAAAGTTACGAGCTGACTCTACACTTCTAAATCCCCAAGCTCTAAGAGCTAAAGCCTTTCTAGTCGGAGTACCATCAGGATTTTTCATTGGTCCTTTCATTCCAGCAAACCGAGCTGCAAAACTTACTCGTCTAGGATTCGTTCCTGTTTTTACAGGTGGCTTTAAATTTGACCCTTCTTTTCTTTTAAAAAAATCTCTGCCTTTTTGTGTTAGACCACCTCTAGGATTTTTATGTTCTTTTCTCATAATTATTCATTATAAGTTTTTTATGCTTTACCTTTTTTAGCAAATTTCATTTTAGATTCGTTTACAGACATTTTCATCTTACCACCTGTTAGTTTGGCAAAGGCTTTAGCCTGGTCTAATCCAGATTTATTATAACTAAATGATTTGCTTTTCATACCATCTTTAGTTTTATACATTACCTGCGGCATCTTCTTCTCTCCTTTTTTTTGGATTTCTAATATATTTTTTCATTAAGCTCTCGGATTACGACTTGGACCTAATGTGCTTTGGCTATCCTCCTCTGGTGTTCTACCAATGAAAGCGGTCATCAAACCTTGAGAACCTCTTCTCACTCGTTTACGAGCAGCAATTTCTCTTGATTCTCTTGCCTTTGTTTCTTCAGCTAACTTCTCTCTTCTAGCAATAGCATCAAGCTCGGCTTGGCTAGGACCAGGTGGAGGAGCTGGTGCTTTTGGTGTTGAAAATATACCACCCATATTTTACTCCTTTTCTTTTGTTTTAAACAAACGACTCATAATATAAAAGTCAGATTTGTCTGGACCATACTCTCGTAATAATCCTTCCTCAGTAAAGTAACACTTTTTTGCCCACTTGTATGCTAGACAATTTTGTCTATTAACATTTATCTGTAATCTGTGTATATTTAATTTCTCTGCAACATACTCAAAAAATTTTAAACTTGATTTATGAAATACAAATTTATTTTTAGTAAGGTTAGAACAAGGCACTAACCATGCCTCATATACTCCTTCCCATAAAGGTATAACTCCAAAACAACAAACAATATCTCGGTGACACATTCCAGAAAAAGATAACCCCTCCACAGGATATGTTTTGATGCGGTCATCATAATCTATAAAACTATTAATTAAATCATTATCAGCTTTTCTAATATCCATAATTTTTAAATGTGTATAATGAAAAGGCACAACTCTATTAGTAATTCCATCTAAACCAAAAATAGCATTTAAATCGTTATAACTAACTTTCATTTATTCATTTTCCTAATGTTGCGAATATGAGTAATAATCATACAGATGCAAAGAAAGTATAAGGTCTTATGGTCATTGATGTAAGTAAATAACACCCACCAAAATTGCGAGAATAAACCAAAATATCCAGAATATTTCCAACCATTACCATACAAATAGATAGAGGCTATAGCTGTAAATGTAGCAACAAACTCAACAAACAAATTAAACACCACACATACCTTCATCACAGATAGTTTTAAAACCATCAAACATATCTAACTGACCATCATCTTCTAATGCTTTGTCTAATGGTTTAAAACTTTTATGTAAGTAAAACTCATCAAAATCTTTTACTGTTTTTGTTAATCTAATTTCTTTGTCCATTTTAACTGCCTTTGCAAATAACTCAGGGTCATTTTCTTGAATATCTTTCCAAAATGATTGGCTATGAAATGGA
>TARA_R100001440_G_scaffold573_2_pt1 | contig 16427 bp, 26 predicted proteins | sample TARA_R100001440 | Tara Oceans TARA_R100001440 (sample SAMEA2622112) | marine metagenome | biome: marine biome (ENVO:00000447); feature: surface water layer (ENVO:00002042); material: "saline water (ENVO:00002010), including plankton (ENVO:xxxxxxxx)" | depth 5 m
CCTGTCTGCAACAAACTGTAATGCTGGAGGAACAATAAGTTTCATTCCTCTTAGTGCGATTTTTAATCCTCTTTCATCCACAAAACCTGTGATTGTAATAAGAGCATCTTCTAAAGATGTCTCATTTAAATCAGCAGCAACTGAAGGCTCATTATTAAATGTTCCTCCACTTGTTAATGGATGTGATGCATCACAAAGAGCAACACCGTCACCACCAGCAAAAGCACCTGCAGTAAAAGCATTATTTAATATTGATGCAGCTTTTACTTGCTTTGTATGTGCCATTGATCTTGCTAATGCACGTGTGTATCTTGCTCCAAGACGATCATAAAGATTATCTTCGATTGCTTCTTCAGTAATTGAAAACGCTAATGCAATAGTTTCGTGTGTGTACCTTGCTGTAAAGGATTCATTTGCAGTATCAAAATTTACTGCTGATCCTTCAAACTTAGTAGGTGCAGTTCCGAAACCTGTCAACATTACCTCTTCTTCGAATGCTCGATCAGAAGTCTCTGTGTCAAAAATTTCTGCATGCTCGTTTTCGTATCTAGCGAACTCCATACCAAATAAGGCGTTGAGTCCAGGCTCTAGCTCTTTAGCTAATTGTGCTCGTGAAATAGGCATTACACTCTCCTATACGCCAAGGGTTGATGGAGTACCAGCAGCAATTCCACCGTTTGGTGAATTGAAGTGGTTATTTAATCTTACAACAACAGGAATACCTGCTGCGGCAAAATCCTCATTATTTACATCTTCTTGCCACCCCATAATACGGAGATTTAAGTTTGCAGTAGTAGCGATAGTGCTTACTCCTAACTTTGCAGAAGATATACCTGTAGTATTAGATCCACTTGTCGCAGTTGCAAAATTGGCATTTGCAAAAACATGACCACGAAGTGTTGCTTCGCTTGTCACGGATGCATCTGTTGCAATTTTATAAAGCTGCATTGGATCATCATATACATACGCTTTAATAGGAAAATTAGAATCTGCTCCACTTCCTGTCCATTGGTTGGAGAAGACTGGTTTTCCTGTAGTAGAAGATACAAACTCACATCCACCAAAAACGCCAAGTAATCCAACTGTTCCACCTGCAGCTGCACCAACAATGTCGATGAAACCTGTACTTAATGGTATCACAGGAGATCCTTGATAAATTCTATTTGAATTATCGCTTTTAATTTCGTAAAGAGTATATCCAGAAATGCCTACATTATTGACATTAGAACCAAGTTTTTGTATTGGTTGTAAGCCAAAGGCGAGGTTTGTATTAGCCATGAATGACTCCCTATCTTAAAGTTAAAATTAGTCCTTAAACTTTCGTTCTTGGACCACCGAAGGTTACTTTACTCCCTCCCTCCTTAGTAATAGGCATGGAGGGGTGCTGTTCTTTCAGTAAGTCGTTATCGACTGCAGTCATTTGATCTTCAGTTTGTTGCTGAAAATACTCTTGTCTTGATTCGACAACTTCTTCTGGCACCTTTGCCAACATAAGTCCTCCTACACCAATAATTCCTTCATGCTTACCGTCTTCGATAGTAGGCACAGGAAAATCTGGATGTTCATCAGCTCGCACTGGTTCAAAACCTTCTCTTAGTCTCGCAGAGACATTTTTCTGGTCTTGAAACCCTCTTACTTCAGTTCTTATCCACCTGTATTTATAGCCCTCAGGAGGCTGTGGTGCTTCAAGAGACGATGATGGCTTCCAAGGTCTTTTGCGTTCTTGCTTTGAACGAGATTCAGCAGCACGTGAGGTTCTATTCATATTCTTGTTTTCTTCTGTCATTAAGCTGGCTCCTTCACATGTTTTGCGTATTCTTCGAGTGGTACTCCAAGTTTTTTAGCGATAGCCACTTGACTTTTAGTCAAGCGAATAGTATTGCGTCCATTTTTTACATTTCGATTAGCAGGAGCAACCGTCTGGACGTTTTTACGTGTCGTTCCTGCTGCAGAGCCTTTCTTTGACTCTGGTTCTTGGTACTCCCCATCTGCTGTAAAGCGTTGGGGGAATTCTTCTCTAATTCTTCTATCCACTTCTTCATAATATTCATCAGAGGTAGCATCATAGCCTTCCTCTTCTGTCATTGTACGATGAATATCATAAATTGTCAAGGTCATTGCTTTATTTTTTCCAAACCATTTATTTTTACTAGCCCATTGAAGTGCTTTTTCATCATAATATTGTTGTTGTGGTTGAGTTTGTGCAATTTCTTCTTCCACAGTTTTTGCTTTTGTTTCAGTTGAAACTTCTTTTTCTTGAGAAAACTCTTCTTTTTTCTTTTTTACGTTTTCTTCTTCGACACTTAGTTTTGCTATAAGTGCAGAGGCATCTGCCATAGCATCAGTATTGCCTTCTTCGTAAGCTAACTTATATGCTCTTTTAGCTTCAGCTAATTGACTTTCTATTTTACCACCGTATTGAACATTAAGTTCTTGGCTGGTTTCATTAAACTTAGAAGTTAATTTTTCGTTCTCTGCTTTTACCTGTTTTGCATAATCAAGTGCTGCTTGTTCTCGTCTTTCAGCTTCTTTTGCTTTCCAAGTTAAAGTATCTATACGCTTTTTTACATCATCTCGATGCTCTAAAAGTTCTTTATCTTTTTTCTGCTCAACAGTTTCCTGCTGTTCTTCTTCATCTTCTTCAACTTCTATATCTAAAGTAAGTTGCTCTTGTTCTTCGGATTTTAATTCTTCTTTTTCTTGAACCTGTGTGTTATCCATTTTTTACTCCTTATACGTTTAAGATATCTCTAGGATCTGTTATTACAGCCAAAACTTCATCATCATTTAATAATCGAGGTTCTGCACCTTGAATTTTAAATCTTGATCCTGCATATCGACCAAATAAAACCCAATCACCTTTTTTACACCAAGGACCATCAGGAAATTTATTTTCATCTTTATATGCATCTGGACCTAAACTAACAACATAACCTGTATTGGTTGCTAAATTAGACCGTTCTATAGTTTCGTCTGCGTAAATAATACCGTTCTTTTCTTTCGGTATCGTATAAGGAAGGATTAAAATTCGCCAACCTGTAGGTTTTGGCAACCTCTCAAGGGCAGATTTATTATCTTCTTCCTTCGGCAACCCAAACGTAGATGGATCTAAAGGATTAGAAGTTGACTTCTCAGCCAAGCGTTCCTTTTCTATACCTCGTTTTACGTGGTCAGGAACGAAAAGTGTTTTAGACATTGTCAGCATTCTCCATTCTATTTGCTACATTTTTTAAAGTTTCTTCTACGTGGGCAAGAGCAGAAAGTTGCCCCATAACATTTTGGTATTGCTCCATAGAAGCAATACCATTCGACATAAGCATTTCGCTTAACTCTGCTCGTCGTTCTGTCACTATCTTTTTTAAAAGATATTGAAAGTCCATTACCTAAGACCTATAAATTTTGTTCCTTTTATTGCTGCACCACCACCTTTTGAGTTTCCAGCAGCACTAGCTTCATCGCCCATATAGTTTTCTAAGTCTTGTCCCATTGCACCAGAACCACTTAGTCCACCCATCTTTTTACCTTTTACTTTATCCATCATTTCTTTTATTTCTTTAGGATCAAGACCAAGCTCTCTTTGTATATCTAATTCAAGGATCGCTATATTATCTGGATCTGTTTCATCTTTTCTCATCTGAATAAATTTCTTAGCTTCTTTTTTTCCCATTCTTATCTCCTTGTGTTAGCCATTGATACGTTTGCTTTTAATGCTGCAATATCTTCTTCTGATTGTATTTCTCTTTCTTTTATTTGTTTATCTTGTTGTAATTTTGCTGTGGCAAGTTCTTGTCTTGCCATATCAGCAGATGCTTTTCTTTGTACTTCTGCAGCATCTATCTCTAGTTCTTTTTGTTTTAATTGTACAATAGGATCAAACTGACCTGTCCCTGATATTTGTTGTGCCATTTGACTTATCTCCTGTGTAGCTTGAGCTGTAGCTTGTGCTAACATTGCTTCTTGTTCAGGTGGTAACACTTGACCCTCTGGTGGTAAAGGTTGACCTATAATTTGTTCAACTTGCTGTCTATACTTTAACGCAAGATGTTCTTGCATGTGTGCCATAAGCGTTTGCATTGCCATCTGATTTCTTTGAATATTTGGATCTTGTAAAAACGCTGAGTGGGTAGCCACGTGTGCATCGTGATTTTGTTGTGGAAACGCTTTAAGTGGCTTTGCCATAAGAGCCTCAGCATTTTCAGTTGCTGGGTCTTTAGGTGCCATTTCAGCTTTAGGGGGTAAAATAGAATCAATATTTTGAACACCCAACGCTGAATACATTCGTCTATATGCTTCTTGTAAGTCATGAATCTGTGGTGCTGCCTGTGCTAATTGAAGTTGAGTTTGAGCCATAGATATTCGTTGACTCATACTAAACATCGCTGGATCACTTACTGGTACAACATCTATACGGTCATCGAAATCGTCTTCTTTTATTGTTCTTTTTGCTGCAGGAACATCATAAGGATATTCCATTGGTAAAGATTGTTTTACTACTTCAGCTAATATTCTTAATTCTTGCCTTTGAGCAAAATGTAATCTTTTATGTATTGCTGATAATATTTTTGTTCCTTGTTCTAATAGAGCAACTGTTGTGCCTACTGGCATTCCTTGACTACTATCACCTACATTTATATCAGCTACTGATGCAAATCTTCTTCCACTATCTATTAATACACCTAACATTTGTAATAAAGTTGCTGACGGTTCTTTATAAGGAAGTGGCATAATCGCTTCACGGATAGAAGATCCTGGAGCATCGACATCTCTAAATTCTCCAGGTTGTAATGGCTGATCATCATCTCGAACTCTTAATCCTCTCGACTTAAATCCTGCTGGTAAATTAGCTAAAGTTCCTGCATCGATTAATTGTCTCAATATCGAAGTAGCTGATTTAGTTAATCCACCAATCATATGAATTAAACCAAAACCATAAAAACCTAATCCTGGAGTAAATTTATAATGAGTAAAATATCTAATTCTTTGTTTTAATTCATCGTTTTCTCTATAATTACGTCTTATAGATAAAACGTCCATATCTTCTGTTAATGTAACAATATACGGTAAAGCGATCCCAGTTGGCTCTCCGTTTTTATCTTCGTCTTCATATCCCTCGATATTTAAATCAACATGCATTTCTAATAAAGTTACTACATCAGACATATTAGACGATTTTCTAAAACCTGTTATACTTTGTACTTTTTCTTTAGACTCAGAATCTTCTAAGCCTTCGTCTTCGAATATTTCGATATCTCTATAAAACCCTGATACTTGTAACTTTCTTAAATCGTTGTAATTCATAGTTACAATATGCGTAAAACGAGGACAGGTTTGTAGATTACTTTCAGTATAAGATACAACTAAATCATCTGCAGGTACAAATTTACTTACTGGTCGTCTTAGATTTTGATCATAATAAGTCTTTTTAAATGCAGATCCTGTTAAAGGAAGGTAATATAACATCTGATCTAGTTCTGGATCGAATTCTTCCATTACGTCCAGAACTAAAAAATTCATATATCCCCTTACCCTTTCGGCTTGCTCTTCGACTTCTTTCGACTTTTCACCGACGATCCTCGTTTGGACTGGACCCCCTGGAGGGAGGAGTTCTTTGTACGCTTGACTTTGGAACTGCGTCGCACTTTCTGCGAGGAGGGGGTGGTAGACCCCTGACGCCCCCCTGAACGGTTCACTTCTTTCATCAGTGCTTGTTCCAAGGAGATCAAGTCCTTCTGTGTAGCTGTCGAGCCACTCTTGCCTTGATTCTGTGTCTTCTTTGTACGCTTCGATAAGATCGGCAGCCATTTCGCTAAGTTGAGCTTCGTCGATATTTTCTGCCAAATTTTCATAAAAATCATCAATATCCCCCTTTTGTGATTCTTCTTCATAATTAACTATAGCTCCACCGTCCTCTAAAAGAACAGTATTATTTGCATCAAACTCAGTTTCAGGTGTTTCTTCTTCTACTTCGACTTCTATCTCATCTTCAGGAGAATCAACAACTTTTAACGGTTTATTTTTTTCTACAGCCATTTTTACCTCAATAGTAAACGTATTGTCTTACACTATGTTCTAACGATTCATCTTCATAATCAGATGGATGTTTCAAAAATCCTCCTTGACGAAATCGTAACATAGCTTGAGTAGTGGAATCGACCAAATCATCATGATCACCATTAGGGAATTCTGTAAGCTCTTCAACAAGCTCCTCTGCCCACCTTGTTTCTGGCACCCATACAAGTCCTGATTCGAATAACGGTGCCACTGCATTAGTCCTAGCAATTTTATCCTGCCCTCTGTTTGGCGAATAGTTTTGTACAGGAATACCCATCGCCCTTAATTCTTGTGTTAATGGCATTCCTGATGCTTTGGCTTCGATGATAACCGAATCTGGATCCCATTGTAAATAACTTTCTTGAGCAACTTCCTTTAATTCAGGAAAAGTGTACCTATCTCGGATAGAATCTAACAAAATTATATTCGCTTGTTCGGATTCATTAACCCTAAAAACACCCCAAGTTGTAATAGCACTATAATCTGCCCTTTCTGACTTTAAAAAAGCAGTATCATAGCTTTGAATTATAAAATCTACTATTGGAGGGTCAGGTTTTTCCCAAATATTAATCCATTCTTTCTTAATTATTGCCCCATCGCCCCCTGTTGGTTCTTGCATCCACTGAGCAGACCATTTTGAATGGGGTAAAGATGCTCGAATACCTTCTAATTCGTCAATTTTCCAAAATTCTTCCCAAACTGGCTTGCCAGATGGCATAATTGCAGGAAATTCTATTAATTCCCACTTATCTGCCTTTAAATCTGACATTTGAGCCTTTAATAATTGACCTGTTAAGTCCTTTTTTGACCATCTAGTCATTACTAAAATAATAACACCTCCTGGTTGGAGTCTCTGTCGAGGTCCAGAAGTATACCATTCGTATGCCATTTCCATTGCTGTTTCGCTTAATGCGTCTTGTTCCGAATGTGGGTCGTCAATAATAAGGATATCAGCACCTCTACCAGTAATAGCACCTCCAACACCCGAAGCAAAATACTCTCCCCCTTCGGTTGTTTCCCATCGACCTGCTGCTTTTGAGTCAGCACGTAACGAAACATTTGGAAAAACTTCTTTATATTCCCTTGTATCTACTAAATCTCTAACTTTTCTACCAAATCGTACAGCAAGTTCACCTGTATGTGTTGCTTGAATTATTTTTAAATCAGGTCGAATACCCAAGAGCCACGATGGAAGCATATATGACGACATTTCTGATTTCGAATGTCGTGGAGCCATATTAATAATAACTCGTTTTAACTCCCCTCGTGCAATTTTATTAAATTGTTCACACATTATTCTATGGTGTGCACCTTCGATAAAAGAACTCCACATCGTTCTAACAAAGGTTAAAAAATCTCCTCGACATTCTTCTTGGAGCTTTCTTCGTTTTAATTCATCTGTGAGTAAATTTAATTCTAATAATTCGTCTCGTTTTAATTCACCTAAATCGGTAGACGAAATATATTTTTCTACATCTTCTAAACTATTAAGTTGCATCAAGCGTCATCGCTTCTGGGGGTAATTCTTCATATTCCGTAAAAGCACCTTCTTCTACTTCATCTAAATTTAATTCAGGCGAAAATAATAATGCTAATGGGTAAGATAATATTCCTGCACCTTTTGCAACAGCTTTTCCAGCAACTCCTAACCCTTCTAAAAGCATACCTCCTGGATTTATTTTAAAAGATTCAGTTATCGCTGTTTTTGCTCTTTCAGGTGCAAATTGAAATATTCCTTCTCGTAACATTCTAAAATATTGTTTATCGTTTATATTTCCTACAGCTCGTTCTAAATCTAAACTATCTACATATCGTAAACCATCTTTTAACATTCTTTCTGCTGCTTGAGGTCCACCGATCCTATTTTCTTTCATACCGTATGCATGAAACTTAAACGCATCTTTTGCAGCTTTAGAAAATTCATCAGGAGAAACTAACATCGTTTTAATACGACCTCCTCCTGTTTGCTTTATTGATTTTATTGAAGGCATGTTTTGTTGGTTAGCGAAATTTTTAGCCTTTTCTAAATCAGGTGTAAAAAATTTTCCTCGTGTCGTTTTACCTTCTTGTTTTTGAAATTCCATATCGCCAGAATATCCGAAATCAAATTTTGGGTTCGGTAATTTACGAGGCTCACCACGATAAACACGAATCATGCCTTGTGGGTCTTTTTTAAATAAAGACATTAAACCTTGTTCCATTATTCTTGTTCCCTACGAAAATATACATCGACATGGGCTTCGCATTTTGGACACGATAAATTAGTTACCATCGAATATTCTTCTTCGTCATCCAAATCTTGATCACCACCCCAAATTAATTTTGTACCACAATGGTAACAATCCATTATTTTTCGCCTCTTGCTTTTGCTGCAAGATCAGCTGTTAAATCACTTAATGAAAAATTTTCTATACCACTTACTATATTACCAAGTGCACCCTCTCGACTGCCACCAATTACGTTTCCTATATCTTGTATGGCTAATCCTTTACTTACCATTTGAGCTAAAGGTTGTATAGGACTAGGAATAAAAGATAAAAGACTTGCCATCCCTTTACCAATTTGTTTAGGAGTTATTGAAAAACTTGGTCCTGCTGCACCTGAGCCATCTAACGTATTATTAGGATTAAACCCTGCGATACCTGTAACATTACCCTGCATATCTACAGACATATTTGGACCCATACCACCAAAAGGACTTAAATCGAAATCTTCTGTGCCAGTTCCTTGATCGCCTTCTGTACTTGTCGCTCCTAACCCTGCCGAAACTTCTTGCTGATTAGCTAAAGAACTTTCTAATCCCATATCATCAGCAGGATTAAAAAAAGTAGGAATACCGAATAATGAACCAATTCCTCCACGATCTTGTAATAATTGGGCTTCTTGGGGATTGATATATGCGAGCATGTGTGGCTGACCACTAATCGTGGTTTGTTTAGGTATAGTATCTGTAGGAACTGCTGCTACTCCACCAACTCGCATTACTGACTCCTTTTTTCCAGATATAACCTATTTATAAAAAAATTAAAACCAAAAAAGATCCTATCGTAAAATTTCTGGTATATCGGCTGACAACCTTGCACTTTAGTGCTAGAAAAAGGGTGGTTCTCGCTGTAAAGGGGGGTGGGGGGCTGTCGTTTCGCTTTTATAATAGGGTGGTGTGCGTAAAAAAAGGGGGGCTAAAAGCCCCCAAGTTTTACGGTTTTGCTATTTCCCTAGCCGTAGCCCAAGCAGTACCAAATATTAATAATAAGCCAATACTAATATGGACTGGATCCCAAATTAAGAACGAAGTAATAAAGTACAACGTAGCTAAGAAAAAACAAATAGTACAAATAATCACGTGAAATAATTTCATTTTAATATCCTTTCTAAGAAAGGGGGCTAGTAGCCCCCCACTAAAATTAGTTAACTTTAAAGTAATCGTTTAAAAGCCTTTTATGGTAGAAAGTCCAAATCCTTTCGACCGACTGAGTAGTAGATAACTTACTAGTTTCAGGATTTTTTAAATCCTTAATAATTTCCCCTTTAGTAGCCGTACCACCAAGATTATCTAAACTATATAGAATAGCTTGGGCTTGGGCTGGTAAAGGATAAGCCTTTAAGTTTTCTAATACATTATCAGCTAAACTATAAGTTACGTTATTACTACCTTTTGGAGAAGGGGCAGGAATACCACATTTAGCAATAGAGGACTTATCAACGGTAGGGGTAACAGTAGCACCGTTAGCTACAATTTTAGAAATTTTCTTAGACATAATATTTTCCTTTCTATCTTTCTAAGTTATATATTCTATTATTGCGATTTTCTTACTAAAGTAAAGTAAAAAGTTAATTATTTTTCAAACTATCGTTTAACATCGTTAACTAATTATTTTGGGCGAGTCAGTCAAACAGTCAAACAAACCAGTAGAGAGAATGGGTCATTATTATACCTGAGCCTTTGCTCGTGCTGTAATTAGTGATGATGAAAGGCTATGATGAAAGGCTATGATGATGAGCCCCAATCAGTCAGTCAATCAGGTGCAATCGGCAAAAAAAGAGGGAGCCGAAGCTCCCTCAATCATTAAGCATCGAGTTTAATATACTCATCCTCGACCAATAACTTACGATAGAAATCATAAATTCTTTTTGGCGACTGAACAGTTTTTAAACCATTCGCGAGCAAGTTATCAACTACCTCGCCTTGAGTAGCAGAGCCACCAAGAGCTTCAATAGTATTTAGAATAATCATAGCCTGACCAGCTATCTTACGATTTTCAATAACCTTAGTTATCAAAGTAACTTTACGATTATTAAAACCATTTTTAGCAGGAGCAGGGATACCAGAGTTACCTACAGGAGATTTAGCGACAGGAGCTACCTTTTTAGACTTTTTCATAACTTTCTACCTTTCTATTTAAATTAAGTTATAGCACTATCATATACCATACTCTTACTATAGTAAAGTATTAATTACTGATTTTTAAATCTTTTTTATGACAAAATGATTCCTGCTGCCTGGATCCGAGTCAATCAATCAATCGGTCATTCAGTCAATCAGACAGTCATTCGGTCAGTCAAACAAAATTGTTTTAGCACGAGCTTCCAGTCAAACGGATGTTGTTGATGATGAATGGTGGGTGATGATGAACAGAGGGTACGATTTCTTAGACTGACTGACTGACTGCCTGGAACGCACCAAATTTGATGTTTTGAAGGATCATGGATAAGAATCCAAGAGATGCCTCCTCGAGTTGCACGACGCGTGTGCCATGCACATTGCTGGGCTGATAGATTGACTGACTGTATCGTTCCTATCTTGAGTTCAATCCAAAACTCGTTGCCCTGCCAACAAGCATTGACGTCAGGCACTCCTGTGCCAAGGGCTCCTGTTTCAATCCTTTGCCAGTGAACTTTGGGTAAGCTGTTCTTTAGCGTTTGATACAGGCTCTTTTCTGTCTTCATGCTCTACTACTTTCATATTGCTTCCATTTACAATTTGCTTTATCCTTGAAACAAGATCCTCTGAACTCATGCTTTCCATCTTTGAAACCATGACCTCCTTCCGATCTATATACAACCCTGCTACCTTGCCCCTAGACACCTCGGCAGAGATCGCAGCAGCAATTTGCCCTGAATCCTTCGCTTCATCACGCAAATGGGAAAGTTCTGTTAGATGTGAGTCAACACTAACTTCTGCTCGTTGTTTTTGTTTTTCCAAAAGCTCAATAATAAAATTGCCAACCAATGGATTCTTACGAAGCATTGCAGAACCTTGAACTTTTGAGCCAATCATGTCCTTCGTAAAGCCTGACTTTCTCGCTGCAGCTGCAGCAGACATTCCTTCAACATAGAGTCTACAAAACTTTTTGTGCTTTGGTAGTAATGGTCGGTGTCTCTTACCGTCTGAGCAAACCCAGTAATTTCCACATTCTGATGGCGAAACTGGAGTGTACACAAGATCTCTCATTAATATGACCTTTTCTCACTTTCTTTGTTTTCTTTCCTTATATCTTACCAGACACAATAGTAATATACAATGGTTTTTTATTCTAAAAACAAAAAACTTTTCTCCCGACCCATTATCTATGACTAACAGTTATGATATCTTGAAAACAAATATCATAGCCAAGAACCAAGAGCCACAGAGCATTACAGAAGATATTATGAGATTATGAGATTATGACGTGAGTTTTAGAAATTAAAACATTAAAAGTGAACAGGAGGGACATTGGGGCATTTCTGCCCCAAGTTAGTTAAGCGAAACAGGAAAAGCTACAAAAGAAGCCTTGACGAAGCTCCTCGTCTTGAACAAGAGCCCAGCCATCAATAAAATGGTTTAGCTCACCTGTATCAAGATTAAGGGCGAATGCTTCATAGCCTTCTGGGAAAGAATGATATTTTATATGACCAACGTGATCAGGACCAGAGCCTGCTTCAATAGTTACATCATCCATTTCGCAAAGCATATTGAATGTCCTGATAAAGATATTAGTCATTCCCTCACGATGTGCATAAAGTGCATACATTATAAATTCTCCTCTTTCATTAACTGCTCGATTAACTCGTCATCGCCCTCGTCAGCACAATCCTCTGGGTGAGGAATACGAGAATGAGGGGCTTCTTTTCGTAAAGGATTACCCCACTCATCATATTTACCCCAGAATGGGTTAACGTGCCAAACATCATTACCTGTACTGATATAAGGTCTATCAGGGTTTTGGGAACCAATCTCTCTAGCTTCAGCTCGATCCCAGTCTTGGGGTGATGCGTAAATAAAATCACGATCTTCTTGTTCTTGTATGTACATTTTTCTTCCTTTCTAAAATTAATCTTACCTATATTATAGTAAAGCAAGGCGACGATTACTATTACATTATACTGTTTTTACTCGTAAAAAAACCCCACCATTTTCATGGTGGGGCGAAAGGAACTGTTATGTCGTAAATAAAATGACTATGTCCAGAATCAACTGGACATAGTCGACCAAGCTATGCGTTTGCATATTCGATAGCTTTGTCTAATGCTTTGGCTTTCCTGTTTGCTCCAACACCAAACCATGATGAGTGAAGAGCATTACCAGGAGCTGACTGCTTTTTCTGGTGATCTTCGTGATAAGTGACACCATTCAAAGCACCCCACCAAGTTCCCTTGGCTGACTTCATCGTAGCACCTGGACTTAGATCAATGTTTTGAAGGACTTGAGTCGCTGTAGTGTTGAACTGCTCTTGCATAACGAATTCGTCATCAGTAAGGGCTTTGGCTTTATCAACAAGTACAGAAGGTTGATACAACTCAGCAATATAATTAAGAACTGATTCTTGTTTGTATTGACGAGATGCAAGGAACTCGGACTTTTCTTTGAAGTCGGTTATCGCTTGACTACTGAGACCAAGTGCTTCTTCTGCTGCAGCTCGGACATCTTCATCGAACTCTTTGACGTGGGGCATACGCAGTGCAGTACCCTCGCCTCGCAATGCCATAGTCAAGGTATTGTTACAAACAACTCGGATCGGTGTAAACTTAATCGTCATTGCTTTGCCTGCTTCGTGAGGCTGATTAATGAGGAGGTAGCCTTTAACTTCATCGCCACCAGCTAATTCGAAATCATCTTTGAGTTTAGCTAAACCCCAAATCTCTTTTCCATCTCGTAAAGAACCAGCAGTTTCCATTTTCATATGACCTGCTTGAGTAAACTTAACGAAGAAATCGAAAATATCTTTGTTTTGGATAGGTATGTATTTTTCGCCACACTGCGATAAAACTGAATTATCGCTATCCCTAACAATAAAGTGATGTCCACTAGCTTGGAGTAAACCGACATCACCAACGATTTGACCATTCTCGGTTGACCACTCAGGCTTATCTAATGTATAAGCTGGTCGCTTACTAACTGTCCAGTCAAGTTGTGCAGCTTTTTGCATTTGAACTGGAGTAAGGGTATCAGCAACTTCTGTTCCTAACCCATGCCAAGGCTTTGCATTTGCATAAGCCATCGTTTCGATATTATGTGCCATTATTCTTCCTTTCTAAATTAATGGTTAATATTTAACTTACTACTATAATAAGAGATATAAAAAACGATTACTATAACAAAATAATGCTTTTACTGATTCAAAAAATAGCTTATCGTTAAGTATCATTTATTCCTCCCCTATAAATGAGTGCAGGATCAGGTTCCCCTCCATTCCTGATTCTGCACCTTTATACTTCACGTGGCTCAGGTGAATCAACAATATGTCCTAAATTCATACCTGTTTGTCTTATATCAAGCCATTGTAATACAAGTTTATTATTATGGATCTTTTGAAGACGAGCAAGGTCTGGGATAATAACACACATAGGATCATGCCAATATTCTTCAGTTTGATCTGGGTAAGTGACTTTTAATAAAAATTTTGGTTTACCCATTTTGTTTCCCCTCTAATGTTTTTAATTTTTGCTGAGCTAGAGATAAAAGTTCATATGCCTCTCTTAATTTTAATTGTACATCACTAAGTTTGTTTTTAGTATCAACTAACTGAGCAGTCCTCTTTATGTATTTAGCCTCATAGTTTATTTCTTCACTCATAATCTTCTCCTAATCCCATTCGCCCAATCTTTTAATTAATTTAATGTCATACTCTTCTGGTTCTTTCCAAAACACAACGATATGAGCAATATTGTCTTTTACTTTATCATAATGCTTAAATTGTTTTTTCAGATCATCTTTATCTACATAGCCCCAATTATCATGACCAAGCATTTCTTGGCATGCTTCATCAAGAGCATCTGAATCATATTTACTCATAAGCCTACCTCCTTCTTCCATTTTTCGACTTGTTTTAATAAAGAGACGGCACATTCATACCGACCCTCACAAATACCCTCAGTGCCATCGGTAAGAATTTCTTCACCATCGACTACAGGGGCTTGATGGCTAATCTCATGTTTTAACCATCGTTCTATCTTTGCAATTACTTGATTAGATACATCATCTGGATTACCTATCATTACTGTCCCTCCTTTGGATATCTAAAATAATTAAAAGTTTCGTCCAAGACATGATGAATGACGTAAGTATAGTTAGCATCTTGCCAAGCAGAAACAACTTGAGACTCTGCATCCATATAATCTAGATGATCATCAGGTATCTCTGTAGGATGCTCTGGGTGAGCAATATCTTCTGGGTGCCAATATTCGACGTAACCGAAACCATGACCTTCCTCTAATACTTTCCATGCCATATCAAGCTCCTTTATTTTACGATGTGGTGTAATAATGTGAGTAATAGCCACTTCTTCAAGATTTCTGATAAGCATATCTAAACCTCTACACACACCTCTGTGTTCTGCTTTAGTATGACTGTCGTTTACCCATTCGTCATCATCTTTGATGTCTTTAACTGTATTTTTTAGTTCTTCTAATGTTATAGCCATTATCAAGCTCCTTTCGTATTTATATTAACTAACTCCGAAAGGTTAGTCACAAGAACATAATTAGATTTATGCATAGGAACAACAGTATGAACTTTTTGTTTAGCCTCCTTATCGCCACAAGATAAACAGGTATCATACCCAAGACTAGCCCTGCGAGGGGGCGAGATAACATTATCGCATATTTTACAATACATTAGCAATATCCTTTCTACTTTCTTTATTTTTATTATACTAAAACAAAAAGGCAATTTATATAGGAAAACTATGCTTTTTATCGTTAAATTCGTAACTGAGTGTATCACTCATTTCTTCGATATTGATTGAATAAAAGTTTTTGTTTTTCAACGGAGCAGAGAAAAACTCTAATCTTTTTTCTGCTTCTTCTCGTGTTCGATACGAACCAATGAATGATGATCCATGGTCCCCACGTCTTTTAATACGAATACGATAATAGCCTTTTGTTGAAAGTATCATGCTACACTCTCCTCTACATATCTTAAAACTGCATCGGTAATAACGGCTAAAGAACTACCACGACCTGCTTTCATATATGATGCTTCTAAAGCAGTATGAAGATTAAAACGTCGTGCTATATCTTCTACAATCCTATGAGATGAAACTCCTTCGATCTCTTTAATAATTGAACCATCGTCTGCATAAATATTTCCCTTATGAGAGCCATCAGATTTATAATTATGAATAAAACTCTTTACATATTTTGGAGGAAAGCCTAACTCAGTAAATGTTTTTACATCCCAGATAGTATGAGCATCGTATAAGATCTCTGATAAATCTTTTTGATTAGCCTCTACTAATACTTTCTTAATTCGCTTAGTTGTTAAATCCATTGGCATCCTCATTTTGATCCTCCTCTTTAATATATAATCCGTTAACCAATTTTCCTTTTCTATGCTTAATTTCTTCGTAAGCATAATCCATACAAGAAACTAAAGACATATTATTTCGCATACAAATATTAACCATAATAACTAACATATCACCAATAGCATCTGCTATCAAAGCCTTTGGGACTTCTGGTGTATCGTAAGAATCTGCTTGAATAACTGCTTGGGATAGCTCGCCTAATTCTTCTAAAAGTTTTAGAACTTGATCTTTACTTGTACTACCCTCGATAAGGTTACGATCTTCATGCCACTTCCTTATCAAGCCCTCGAGAGTATAATAATCATACGGCACTTTCATCATCTACCTCCAGTATATTGACTAGCTTGAGTTCATATTGAATCATACTATGGTTTTCGTGAGAGTAAACTTCTAAAGTGTTTTGGTGTAAAATATATGTTTCATGTTCTGTTTCTAACATTCTTGCACCATCTGATTCAACACCTTGAAAAGTTTGTAGATCACTTGCTGATAAACCTTTCCAATCTTGTTGGATAATCTGTTCTAAAAGGTTACTAGCGATACCTGTTGAGCGACCATAAGATTTTTGTTTAAAATGTTTCATGTAGAATC
>TARA_R100001440_G_scaffold27626_7_pt1 | contig 16404 bp, 21 predicted proteins | sample TARA_R100001440 | Tara Oceans TARA_R100001440 (sample SAMEA2622112) | marine metagenome | biome: marine biome (ENVO:00000447); feature: surface water layer (ENVO:00002042); material: "saline water (ENVO:00002010), including plankton (ENVO:xxxxxxxx)" | depth 5 m
TTTATATTCTAATTATATTGGGTTGGGTTGGGGTTTTCAAAATCTCAACCTAATTCCAAATTTCCAACTTGTCTTCGGGGCGGGGGGTCTATACAAAAAAACAAGCTCACACAAAATTGCGTAATTTTTTTGGTAATTTTTTTTCAGCATTAGGGTACCCAGTTATTAGGTTTCCCGAATATGTAGTGTGTGTCTTGGGTTCCCAAATAGGGTAACCCTAATAGGAATACCCTAATACGGATACCCTAATAGGGTAATACCCTAATATGACAACCTCAAAAGAGGTCTTTTAAGATAAGGTAATATCTTTGTTTTTCCAAGAACTATTTTCTACTTTTGAAAAAAAGATGAGTTTTTGAGACTTTATGAAGATATTTATTGTAAACAGTCTAACAAAGATAATAACTTCTATCAAACTACAGGAGACATATACACTATGGATAAGAAAGTAAAAGAAAAAAAAGAACAGTATCAACAACAATTTGATAACTTGGTTCAAGAAAGAGAGAAACTTGTCGAGCAGCTAAACTTAGTTCACAAAGCTATGGAACAAGCAAGAGGTGCTTATCAAGCATTAGAAGGTCTTGAAGAAGATAAACCAGAAGAAAAGAAAGTAAAAAAATAATGGAACTCGTAGAAGGCATAAGGCATATGAAGTTCTTAGTTAAAAGGCTTCGAGATGCTGAAGTGTTTTCTGAGGACCCAGTGGTTCTTGAAAGGTTGATTGATTTATTTCAAACTATTGAATTAGTTGATTTGCCAGAAAAGATAGACCCAACAAATATGTTTGAAGAACAAATAACAAGTTTGCTTACTGAAGATGGTAAAAAAGTTAAAGCTTAAAAGAGGTATCGTATTTCCCGATGTGCATTTTCCTTTGCACGATGAAAAGGCATTGTCCTGTGCTTTACAAGCAATAGGTATAGTAAAGCCAGATATTTATATCAACATTGGAGATGTCGGAGAGTGGCACAACTTTTCAGCTTGGAAGTATAAGGGAAAGAAACTTCCTTCACTTGAATATCAAATACCTTATTGTGAGCAAGATATTGCTGATGTCAATGAGGGTTTAGATATAATAGACTCTGTTTTGGACAAACACAAAGTAAAAGAAAGATATATGTTGCAGGGTAATCACGAAATATGGCTAGATAATTTTGTAGAAAAATATCCATATATGAGTGACTACACATTTCCAATAGCTTGTAAACTAAAACAAAGAGGCTACAAGTATTACGAATACAATGTTCCATTAAAGATTGGTAAGCTAAACTTTATACACGGGACATATGCAACAACCTATCACGCTAAGAAACACCTCGAGACATATGGAGCCAATATTATGTACGGACATACTCACGATATTCAACGACATACTTTAACTAAGTTAGATGCAGGAACGATTGGAGCTTGGGGGATTGGATGTCTTAAAGATATGTCTCGAGAAAAAAACAAATGGTTGCGAGGCAGACTACATAATTGGAACCACGCATTTAGTATTATTACCTGGTTTCCAAATGGAAACTTCCAAGTCGAAGTCATTGAGATTGTAAATGGCAAGTGTATGGTTTGGGGTAACTTAATAAGTGGTTGATGCACAAAAGAATTATCAAGGGAATACCACGATACGTTTTTGATAACGAAGAAGAGTTCAGAGAATCTTTTCCAGATGCAGAGCTTATAGAGAACTGGAGAGATGGACAAATTAATGATTGGGTATTGACCGATGATGGTAAAGTCACGCAAGTATTGAAAAAAAAGACAATGAAAAATACATCTATTAAAAGTATGGATGATTACTTTGTTACTTTACTTGGTCCTTGTTTTGCTTCTGGTAAAATGCAAGGACAACCAAAAAAAGATTTTAACTCTTTTAAGAAAAGAGACATAGAAGAAAAGCCTTTGACCTGGAGAGAGATACGCTTTGTAAAAATGATTGCTTACGGCGAGGCTCCCATACAGGCATATTTAGAATGTTTTGAAACTAATAATAAAAATACAGCATCTGTTAAATCGTCAGTGCTGTTAAAACAAACAAGGATTTTAGAAGAAGTGGAAAAAGAAATAGAAGAATTACTTACCGATATTGGTATTGATAAAAAATGGACTTTGGAAAAAGCCAGAGATATAGTAGACAATCCAGATACATCTGATGCTGTGAAGCTGAGAGCATTAGAAAACTTTATGAAGATACAAAGTATGTATCCTAAAGAAAAGAAATCAGAACAGTTATTACTTGGTCAAGCTTTTACTGGGTTTAGTAAAGAAGAAATATTACAACTTAGTGGAGTGAAACAAATTGAAAGTGGAGAACAAGAAGATTAATATAATCCCATCTGCTTCAGAAATGTCTGAAAGAGAGGAAGTACTAGCTAAAGCTTACAATGACTTAATATTTTTTGGTCGTGTCTTCTTACCACAAGACTTCTTACACAAATCAGAAAGCCCTCAGTTTCATCACGACCTTGCTAAAAAACTAATACAACACAAACCAGGAGCACGTATTTGTAATGTGATACCTCGTGGTATGGGTAAAAGTATATTATCTAAAGCTGCTATTATGCACAAATTTTTATTTGCAGAAACAGATAAACAAAACTTTGTAGCTTGGGTTTCAGAAGAAGGTGGACAATCTATTGACCATTTGAAATACATAAGATACCACTTTGAAGAAAATGAAATGATACGCTATTACTTTGGTAATATGGATGGTGGTTCAGTAGGAAAGAGATGGACTGAAAAAGATATTGTTACACCAAAGGGAGATAGAATCATAGCCAAAGGTTCTGCACAAAGGCTTCGTGGTAGAGCAGAGGTTGGTGTGAGATATACTGGTATAATCCTTGATGACTTTGAATCAGAGCTAAATACTAAAACTCCAGATAGAAGGGCAGAGCTAAAGAAATGGATTGTATCTACTGTGTTTCCATCATTAGAAGAAACACCAGGTAATGAAGGTTGGATATGGCTGACTGGGACAATAGTACACTATGACTCTTTTTTGCAAAACATAGTAGATGGATACAAAGAAGCCAAGAACAATAACAGAGACTATCCTTGGGACCTCACGTTTCATAGAGCTATTGAAGATGGTAAACCGTTATGGAAAGACCAGTTTCCTTTATCTAAGTTAGAAAACAAAAGAAAAGAATTTATTGAAGCAGGACTGGTAAATAAGTTTGCTCAAGAGTATATGAACGATGCAAGAGATTCTGCATCAGCTGCATTTAAGGTAGATAGGCTTCAATACTATAACCACAAATTTGAAGTAAGAGATAGGTTTTGTTATCTAGTAGATAATAATGAAGCTATACCAATCAATGTTTATATTGGCGTAGACTTGGCAGCTACTGCAAGTAGTACATCAGACTACCAAGTAATTATGGTTATGGGCATAGATGCAAACAAGAACAGATACGTTTTAGAATATTTCAGAGAAAAAATACCAGCTTTTGATATGGCAGAACAAATAGTTGAGATGGCAAGAAAGTATAGCCCTGTTAGGAGAGTTAGCATAGAAACTGTTGCCGCACAGGAAATGGTCAGAGATATGACAAGCAGAATATCTGTAGCAGATAAAAGACTTATGCCTGGAATATTTAAAGGAGTCAAGCCGCCCTACGGTATAAAGAAAGCAGATAGGCTTGAAACAACTTTGGGACCAATAGTAAATTCAAAAAAACTTTACATAAAAAAACATATGACTGAAATTGTAGATGAGTTCTTTGAACATCCAAAACCTAAAAATGATGACCTTATGGATGCTTTATATTACGCTGATTACTTTGCAAAAGCACCAAGCAGCACAGTAATAGATGCGAAAAACTTTAAAGATAAGATAGAAAAACAAGTAAACATTAAGAAAAATAAGGTTTATAACTGGATAACAGGTAGTATTGACTGATAGTTCTTGCAGCAACTTTACCTAAATTTGTAAATTTCAGACGATAAACTACATATTTTTCTAGGGATACATATATGGAATATGACAAAAGAGCATTGACTAACCGTGAATTGTTCGATAGATATAAGAATGACAGAACAGCCTGGGAGCACGATGCAAGACAAGATTTAGACTTTTATCTTGGTAATCATTTTACTGAAATAGAGTCACACGAACTATCATCTAGGAATCAAGCTGATGTTCCAATGGACAGAATATCACCTGCTGTTGAAAGACTTAAGAGTATGCTAACAGCTAGACCTCCAGCTTTCACTGTACAGCCTAGAGAAGATTCAGATACATCATTAGCCTATCTTTGGAGAGAGGTAATGGGATTTGCTTGGCAGAACTCAGAAGGAGATGCACAAGTAAAACAAGCCATACACGACTATTGTGTTGTAGGTCTTGGATTCTTATATGCGTATATCGACTATGACTCTGATTTTGGTAAAGGAGATATTAAGTTTTCTTACCTTGACCCATTTAGAGTTTATGTTCCAGCTTCATCCAGAGATAGATTTTTTACAGATGCAGACAACATTATTTTGTCTACAGTTTTGACAGAGACGCAAGTTTTAAATTTGTATCCTGAGCTAGGTGCATCAGTAGACCCTGAAACAGGAGAGGAAATAGACCCATTGATAGATAGAATTTCTACATACTCTAATGATTCAGACTATCCTGACAGTATAAATAAAAACTCTTTAAACACATACACACCTGACACAGTCAAAGGTTATACAGAACAAAATTATAAGCAGTTTCAAATACTTGAAAGGTTTACAAGAGTTAAGGTTCCTTACTATCGCTTGTTGGATAATGCTAATGGAAAAGAGTTTATAGTAGATGAAGCAGACTTTAGAATATTTCTTGAAGAAAATAAAAAATTAGTAGAAAATGGTAGCGTTGATATTGTTCAGGTTTATCAAAACAGAATTAAAGTTATTGCAAGTATAGGTGAGGTAGTGTTGTATGAAACAATCTTAAATACAGATGTTTACCCTATAGTGCCTATTGCAAACGTTTGGACTCAAACCCCTTATCCTCGTTCTGATGTCTCCAGAGCAAGACCAATGCAACGTTTGTTAAATAAGCTATGGTCATTAGCACTATCTCACGCACAAGCGTCAGCTGGATTAAAATTAATGGTTCCTATTGGAAGTGTTGAAAATTTATCACAACTAGAAAAAGATTGGGCAAATCCTAATGCAGTTATAGAAGTGGACTCATCACAAGGTGAGCCACATTATCCAGCACCACAACCTTTGACTGGAGAGTTTTATAGATTGATACAGCAGTGTGAATTTTATATAAACTTTATCTTTGGTATTCCAGAAATTATGCAAGGGGTTGGAGAGCAGCCAGATACTGCAAGAGGCACAGAAAGAATTATTGCTTTAGGAAGTGAAAGACCTAAATCAAAACTAAGAGATGTAGAGTTTAGCATTAAAAGGCTTGGAAAAGTAATGTACAACTATGCTAAAACACATTATGACGTACAAAAACTTATGCGTTTGGTACAACCGAATAATGATATTACAGAACAAATGGCTCAAATATATTCTGATAAAACGAGAGTCGTGTTTGATTTAAAGAAAGATAAACACAATTTAGAACAGCACGATGTAGGTATTGAGTCAGGCTCTACATTACCTACAAGCAAATATGCAGAGTTAGCTGTGTATATGGAAGCATTCCAGATGGGACTAGTAGACCAAGTAGAAGTATTAAAGAAAAACCCAGACATCTTTGATAAAGAAGGTATTTTAACTCGTATGAATCAAAGACAAGCAATGGAGCAGCAAATGGCTGGTATGTCAGAAACAATTAAAGATTTACAGGGAGACCTGCAAACGGCTACAAGAGAATCTATATCAGATAGAAAACGAACTGAAGTTGAGAAATTTAAGACTCGTTTACGTGATATAGAGGCTAACGCCACTGCCGATAGGCGTATAAGTAAAAACAAACTAAACGATAAGGTGTTGCTAGAACTCGAGAAATTACGTGGAGAACTTAAAGTCGTAGAGGCTGAAGTTAAACGTGGTTCTGCTCAAGCAGAGGACTAGACATCGAAGGAGTAAATATGAGTAATGAAACATCAACAACCGATACTCAAGCTGTAGAATCTATGGATACGGTTCAAGCTGGGTCTCAACAAGAAGGTACTTTAGAAGGACAAGAAGCAATGGATTGGCAAAAAGAAGCAAAGAAGTTTCAGTCTATGTATGACAAAGCTGAAGCAGAAAAAAAGCATATGGACCAATACAAACCGCTAGTGAACCTACTAGAGCAGAGACCTGACCTTGTAGAGACTTTAAGAGATAGTATTGTCGGTAAGAATGGTGAGGATAAAAAAACTGAAGCATTACAGTTAAAAGATGACGAGTTCAATCCGTGGGATGCGTACAATAAACCTGGCTCTCCATCATACGAATTTCGTGTGAAAGAGGAAGAGTCTAGGATTAATAATGCGGTTAATAGTGCTATGAGAGGGCAGGAACAAAAGCAGTTTATTTCAAATACAATGAATAAACTAGAAAGTGATTTTGGTATGAATAAAGACGAAGTGCAGGAATTTATGCGTTTTGCTCAACAACCAAAAGATAATGTTCCTCTTGATAATTTGGTTAAGCTTTTTAAAATGAATAAAGGTGAATACAAAGAACCTGTTATTCAAAAGCCTGACACAAGTAATCAAGCCCGTACAGCAGGAGTTTTGCAAGGTGGAAGTGTTCCAACTAAATCTGAACAAGATGGAATGTGGGACCAAATCCTAAATGCAGCAAACGCTGGTAGCATTAGTAGAGGAATAAAACGTAAATAACTAGGAGAATAAAATGGCAATAAGCGGACAAATAAAGCAAACAGACTTGATTGCTGCTACTACGGCTGCCGATTATGGAGTTGCTCCAGATAGAAGAAGACTATATAACTTTTCTGATAGGATTGCTGAATTAGCACCTGAAGAAAGTCCATTCTTCGTCTACTTGAGTCAAACTGCTAAACTTCCTACTGATGATTCATTGTTCCGTTATCTTGAAGATAGAACAAAAATTAATTATACAAGTAGAGAGTTCCTTTTAAAAGGTAATCACGATGGTAGTGCAACACAAGCTGCTGGTGATACAGTATCATTTACTGTAGATACACCAGATGGTGCTGCTGTGGACTTTCTTGTTAAAGGTATGGTATTTGCTGTAAGAACTAAGGGCGATACTGCTGACGATGCTGTATATGCGAACATCGTATGTAGAGTAGAAGATGCACCAGTTCAGGATTCATCAAACAACCAAACTACCTTTACAGGTAAAGTAATATCTGTTTCTTCAACTGCAACCGATGCAAACAAACTTTTAGATAATAAAAGAGCACAAATCATTGGTACTGCATATGGAGAAGGTACAGGTTCACCAGACGTATTCTCAGATAGCTTAGAAGATAATTATGGTTACACCCAGATTTTCAAAACAGCAGCTGAGATTACAAACACAGCGTATGCTACACAACTACGTGGAGTAGCAAACGAGTTCGAGAGAGTGTTAGCTCAAAAAATGAGAGAGCACAAAATCGACATTGAAAGAGCTATGCTCTTCAACCAAAAAGCAAGAGTCGGTGACATTCAGTACACTGAAGGTCTTGTTGGACATATCATCAAAAACAGCTCCGTTGTAGGCGGAACAGATAACTTATCATACGTTTCTGGTAAAGGTTATTTCAGAACAGCTAAAGCAGCTGAATTGACATATGACAGATTACTAAGTGACTTTGAAGTTCTGTTCGACCCAGCAAGAGGGGGTTCAAATGAAAGATTAGCATTAGCTTCTCTTCCAGTGATTTCCTTCTTCAACAAAATGGGAGATGGTTTCTTTGCTGATAATTCAACAGCATCAACTCAATATCAAATCAATATGGATGAACTATCAGGACAGTTTGGTCACCAGTTAATGGAAATCAATACAGTTCACGGTTCTATGTTTATGGTTAAAGAACCATTATTCAGAGGACATTCATCTGGATTAATGATGTTAGCTGATATGAGTAAACTATACTACAGACCACTTGTTGGTAATGGTATTAACAGAGATACACAAGTTATGACAAATGTACAAGGTGCAGATGAAGACTTAAGAAAAGATATGATTCTTACAGAAGCAGGTCTTGAAGTATGTCTTCCTGAATCACATTACTTAATTAACTTGGAAGGAGTATAAAATGGCTAAGAGTGCATATTTAGAAGTAAATAGTGGTGTTAGTGATTTTAAACACAAAGTAGAAGGAATCGTTGCAGCTAGAACTTTAACTGCAGCAGATTCAGGCAAGGTCTTTACAATTAGCCAAGCTTCTGCTTATAGTATCACATTACCTACTGCAGCAGCAGCGGGTGCTGGATGGAATGCTAAATTCATTCTTACATCAGCAGCCTCTAACGCAGTGAAAGTAATCCCTAATTCAGCAGAAGATACCTTAATAGGTTTAATTGTTTCTGCAGACTCTTCAGGCGGAGAATCAGCAGAATCAGGAGTTGATGAATTAGTTTGGGCTTCTGGAGCAGCAGTTGGTGATTGGGCTGAACTCGTGTGTGATGGACAAAACTATTATGTTTTTGGAGCACAACACGATAACGACCATATGACTATATCATAACCCGAACCAATAAGGGTAACAGTTTTGGATACTGTGGGGTTGTTCGTAGAAAGGTTCAACCCCGAAATCCAAAAAAATTTAAAACTAATAGGAGAATAAAATGGCAAATTTTGATACAGTGACAAAAGTTATAATCAATGATATTAGTCCAGCTGCAAGTACAGTGTCTGGTTCTTTAGCAAAAGAAATCAATGATTATATTGAAACTATAGATGATGCAAAGCTTGTAGCTACTAATGCAGTTATGTTAGATAGAAGCAGAGTTGCATATATTATTATTACTAAAGTTTAATGGCTAATTGTCAGCATTGTAACAAACCAAATAAAGAAGGACATTTTAATTGTCCATCTTGTGGTATGAGGGCACACCCCTCAAAGTGGAGCACTCAGTTTGTTATAAGAGAAACGCCAATGGCAACTGCTATTAGAAAAGACCAAATAGATTTTGGCACAACTGATATGGAAAGTCATATCAAAAAAACAAAAAAGAAAAATGAAGTAGAGAGAAGTAAAAAACTAGATAACCTAATATGGGGAGATAAATAATGTACGGAAAAGTAAAAGCATCAAAGATGAATGGTAAAAGAAGAAAAAACGCTATGGGCAAGAAAAAGAAAAAGAAAGTAATGAAGAAAAGGATTAAATACTAATGGCTAAAAATCTTAAAGGAGTCAATTTAAAAGGTCTTACCTCTGTTCAGAAGAGACAGATGGGCAAACATAAAGTTCATCATACAAAAGCACATTTAAAAACAATGGCAGCTGCTATGAGAAAAGGTAAAACTTTTAAACAGTCTCACGATATAGCAATGAAAAAGACAGGTAAGTAATGGCAAAAACAAAAAACATACCAACAAACAAAAAACTATACGCTAGAATAAAGGCAAAGACAAAACGAAAGTTTAAAGTTTACCCTTCTGCTTATGCTAATGCATACTTAGTAAGAGAATATAAAAAAGCAGGTGGCGGATATAGAAAAGGCAAGTAATGGCAACGGGCGGACTTAAGAAATGGTTCAGTGAAAACTGGGTAGATATTGGTGCTCCGAAAAAAGGTGGAGGCTACAAAAAATGTGGTAGGTCAAAACTAAAAGCGGACAAAAAAAGAAAGTATCCTAAGTGTGTCCCTGCTGCTAAAGCAGCAAAGATGAGTAAATCACAGATTAGAAGTGCTGTAAGTAGAAAGAGAGCAAAGCCACAAGGAGTTGGTGGTAAGCCAACAAATGTAAGGACATTTGCTAAAAAACAAAATGGAAAGAAAAGAAGATGATTAGAGGAACACTATTAGATATGATTAGAGAAAAATTCTTTAGTCCTGAGAACAGGTCTATCAATGGTGCTATAGACCAGGAAGAATACAAGAAGCAAAAAGAACTTCAAGTTGATATGGAGTTTTTAAGAATGAGTGAAGGGTTTGAAACAGAGGGATATGTTCCTAGAAGTGGTGAGCAAGTATTAGATAGTTCAGGTGTGACCATAGGAACTGGATTAGACCTTGGAACAAAGAATATGGACTACTTTAAAGATTTTGAAAATAAAGAAACATTGAAAAAAATGGAAGCATACTTTGGTATGAAAGGTCAAGCAGCTTATGATTTTGAGCAAGATAATCCATTAAGTTTAACTAGGGAAGAAGCTGTTGAATTAGATAATTTTGTAAAAGGTAGAGAGTTAGGAAGTATTGAGGATAGTTTTCTAGCTTTGACAGGTAAGGAGCTTTCATCTATGCCACCAAGATTGCAAACAGTAATTGCAGATTTACAATTTCAATATGGAAGTAATTATAATAGAACACCAAATTTTAAAGAGATTATAAAGGATATAGCAGAAGACCCACAAGACGCAGACAGCTATATTCCTTTAATGAACGAGCTCAGAGACTTTGGTGACAAGTATGACACAAGAAGAGGTAGAGAAGCAAACTTAATACAAGAATTGTATATGAATATGCTTCCACCTGCTAGTAGTTTAATTAACGAGACGTTTCAAGATGAAATGAAAACAATGGAATATACAGGCGAATGAGAGGATTAAGACCACAGGTAAAAAGACACACTAACGGTAAAAAGAAAACAAGACAAGGGCAAAGTCATAGAACAAAATATGGAAATAAAATGAGTACAAACTATTATAAAAAAAGAAATAGAGGACAAGGATAATGGCAACATTTAAACAACAAATATTTGATATTACTGGTGATTTATCTACATCAGTATCTGATGCTTCAATAACACAGTGGCTAACATCAGGTGCTAGGTTAGTATTGAATGCTATGCCTATACATAAGTTAAACAGAATAGCTAGTAATGAAAACTTTACAAACACTGTAGATGTTGAAGGCAAAAGAATATTAAGTGTATTAAGAAGAGATGAAAATAATAGTGGTTTAGCTATGCCTTGTAGAGAGCTACCAGCATCAATGATGGGTAAGGTAAACGATACAAATTATATGGAAGCAGCAGGGACAAGTGACCCAGCTTATATTATTTTTGACAAAGTTTTAAATATATTTCCTACAGTGGTTAGCAGTAATCATAGTAGGCTTGTGGCTATAGATACTAGTATAACAGTAGCTCACGGCGTAGAAGTTATTGATAACTTTCCAGATGAGGCAGAGTATGCTGTAACTCTTTATGCAGCAAGACAAGCTTTGAAAAAATTAATAGCAGATGCTAACAACGATGAGGATGTGGAAATGGCATCATCTTATAGTAATCAGTACGCATTGGTAGATGCACAATACAAAGAAGCATTACAGATTTTAGGTATAGAAGAAATAGAAGAAAGAAAACTACAGAAGGATGCTAGATAATGGCTGTTACCACAAGCTGGAACAAAGAAATAATAGAGCCATCTAGTTCTTGGTCTGAAGACTTAGATGTTGTTTCTACCTCTTGGACAGATGAGAGTCTTCTTTCATCAACGGCTTGGTCATCAACTTTATCAACACCTACTAGTACGTGGGCAGAAAATATTATAGCACCTACTACTAGCTGGACAGAAACGATAGAACAGTTTAAGATTTGGAATGATGGTAACGCTTTTTGGCAGGATGTAAACGCAAAATATGAGGACTTATAATGGCAGCAATAGAATTTAATGGTAAAGAAATACATAGTAGAGTTCAACAGGCAGTGCCTGAAGTTTCAGAAAACTATGTATTAAATTTAATTAATGAAGCATTGGTTGATTTAGGACAATATAACTTGAAGACTGAATACGCAAAAACCAATTTAGTAAATGGGCAAATGTGGTATGGTCTTGATGACGATAGAGATATAACTGTGAACAAAGTATTTAGATGTAGTATTTTAAATTCAGAGTCAGAGTATATAAGAATACCTAGATTAACAAACCAAGAAACTAAAATAACAGATACGGAGTAATTATGGCAGCAGTAAGCAGTGAATTTGTAGACCCATCTTTAAACTTTGTTTGGTGGATAGAAGGAGATAAAATAGCAATAGCTACAACTGAAGGGGATGGAGGCACTTCAGAAACTGCTAATGGCAGATTAAAAGCTCCTATTATTGGTTCGGGTTCTGATGTAATTACTAATGGTATGCTAATATCATATTACGCAGAGCCAGACAAGCTTACATCTATCACAGGAACGATAGATATAGATAATACACTACAACCTGCATTAATACTATATGTTAAAGCTAAAGCTTTGATGGATGCAGCGGCTAAAACAAATAATGCAGAATTGGCACAAATAAAATTACAATCAGCTCAAATGGCTATGGCAGAATACAGAGAGATGGTAACAAGATATGGTGTTAGAAGAAGAGATAAAACTGGGGGAACAAGAGGAATTGTTCCTGCAAACTTTACATAGGTAAAAAATGGCAACACTTACTGGTAAAAAAATATCAGAGTCTTATAAGGACTTGCTACAGGTTTCTAATGGTAATTCTGGAGTTGATGGAACTTTAAGAGACATAGAAGATGGAGAGGGTACAACTAGTATCTTACAAATAAGTTCTTCTTCTATAAATATTAAAGACGATGGAGCTCTGCAAATCAATGAAACTGCAGTTACTTCTACAGCAGCAGAGTTAAACATCTTAGATGGTGTTACTGCAACTACTGCAGAAATAAACTATTTAGATGGTGTCACTTCCAATATACAAACACAGCTTAACGCAAAGATAGAAGCAACCCTAACCACAGAACAAGTACAAGATATTGTTGGTGGTATGCTTACTGGAAATACAGAAACACGTATTACAGTAGACTATCAAGACGGAGACGGCACTATAGATTTTGTTGTTGATGATATGACAGCAGATACTAATACTTTTAGAACAGTAACTGCGGGGGGTAATACTTTAGGTGCTTCAGAAACATTAGCTTTTACCGAAGGTTCAAATATAACTATAACTGAATCTGGTGGTGCAGTTACAATAGCAGCTACAGATACTAACACTCAACTGTCAAATGCACAAGTAAGAACAGCTGTCGAAGCAGCTACAGACTCTAATGTATTTACAGATAATGACCACACTAAATTAAATTCAATAGAATCTAATGCAGACGTAACAGATGCTTCCAATGTAGCAGGTGCTGGTGCATTAATGGATAGCGAACTAGCAAGTATTGCAGATGTAAAAGCTTTAGACCAATCGGTAATAAGTGGAGCTTCTCCTACATTTGGAACAGCAAATATGTCTGATGCTACAAACAAAAGATTTATGACTGATGCTCAAGAAACTAAACTTGACTCAGTTGAAAGTAATTCTACTGCAGACCAAACAGCCTCAGATATTAGAGCATTAGGATTTTTTGATACATCTAATGACGGTGCTACAAGTGGTTTAGATTCTGACAAATTAGACGGAGAACACGGAAGTCACTATTTAGATTTTGGTAACTTTGCTATTGATGATGATGAAATACCTATTGCAAAACTAGCTTCTGACAATGTTAGCTATGGTGGTGTTTCTGTAACATTAGGTGCTTCTGATTCTACACCTGCATTTGATTTATCTGATGCAACAAGCTTACCTATTGTAGCAGGTACATCTGGCACACTAAGTGTAGCTAGAGGTGGTACAGGTGCTACAACATTAAATAATTTAATTGCATTGACAACACACACTACAGGTAACTACGTTGCAGCTGTTGCTGGAACTAGTAATGAAATAGAAGTATCAGGTAGTGCTGGTGAAGGTGCTACATTTACTGTAGGATTACCAGATGATGTAACTATTGGTGGAGACTTATCTGTTACTGGAGACTTACAAGTAAATGGTACAACAACTACTGTTAATCAAACTAACTTAGATGTATCAGATAATATCATAGGATTAAATCGTGGAATAAGTTCTAATTCAAATGATTCAGGATTAATTATAGAAAGAGGTAGCACTGGAAACAATGCAGCAATTATATGGGACGAGTCTGAAGATAAATTTAAAGTAGGTACAACAACTTCTGACGCTTCTTCTACAGGTAATTTAACAGTAGCTACAGGTACTTTAATAGCAGCTTTAGAAGGTAATGCTAGTACAGCAACAACATTAGCAAATTCAAGAGATATAAGTTTAACAGGAGATGTTACTGGTACAACTGCTACTGCGTTTGACGGAAGTGCAGATGTAAGTATTGCTGTGAGCATTGCTAATGATAGTGTAGACTTAACAACACATACTACTGGTAATTATGTAGCCACATTAACTGCAGGTACTTTAATTGATTTGCAAAACAATAGTGGAGAAGGAGCTACACCAACTATAGATGTAGATTTATCTGAGCTAAACACATCTACATCAGACGGAGACGGAGACTTCTTTGCAGTGGTTGATAGTTCTAATGCTCAAAAGAAACTTACAAAAGGTAATATTAATTTATCTGGTTTTAACAACGATTCAGGATTTACTTCTAATACTGGAGATATTACAAGAGTAAACATTACAGCTGGTGCAGGTTTATCAGGAACAACAGACACTACATCTGGAGACCATAGTCAAACATTGGTTTTTGACGGAAACTCTCTTACTGATATGACTGAGGGTATGGTAACTGGAGACGAGTTTATTGTTTTAGACGGAACTGCCTCAAGAAAGAAAGAAGCTTCAGAAATAGGATTAAGTATATTTAACAATGATGTTGGTTTTACCACTGACACACAACTAACTACAGAGCAAGTGCAGGACATAGTAGGTGCTATGTTTACAAGCACAAATACTGAGACAAGAATTACTGCAACTTATCAAGATGCTACTGGAGATATAGACCTCGTAGTAGATGATATGACTGCAAACACTATGGGTTCTGGTTTTGTAATAGAAGACGGAGACGGAACAGAAGTACAAATTACTGAAAACAAAGAGATTAAATTTGTAGAAGGTGGTGGTATAAACATCAACTTTACTGATGTCTCAGACGGAAGTGATTCAGACCCTTTTGATTTAACATTTGAATTAGCAAGCCATAGTGCAAGTTTATTAGGTTCAGGTACTGTACCTCTAGCTAGATTGTCTAACATATCAGACGGTCAGATAGCATCTGACGCAGCTATAGCTATAACAAAACTAGCAGAAAGTGCTATTACAATTAATGGAACATCAGTTTCTCTTGGTGGAAGCACTACTATAGCTTCTCCAATCACTGCACTTAACAATGCTACTGCAAATGAATTAGTAACAGTTGGCTCTACCACAACAGAATTAGACGCAGAATCTACTCTTACTTGGTCAGGTACTTATTTAGATATTACATCAAATGATGGTGCTGAAGGTGGAGTAAGACTTAATAAATCTACTATGGACGGTACTCATATTAGATACCATATATCACATAGAGATGATAACCAAACTTTAATTATTTATTCTTATGATGGAACTACATTTAGAAACTGGATAACCTTAGACGAGCCAAATGCTTTATTAAAATTAGGTAGTAATAGTTCAGCATTATCTCAATTTGATAGTAATGGAGATTTCTTTCCTTTCAGACATGTCGATATGGGAGATGGAGATAGAATAAAACTTGGTGATGCTGATGATTTACAAATAGTCCACGATAGTAATATTAATTTTATACACTCTACTGTTAGTGATAGAGATATTCGTTTTAGAGTGAATGATGGTGGTACAAATATAGATTCTATAATTATAGATGCAAGTGAAGTAGGTAAAGTTAGACTACCTAATGATTTACAATATTTAGAATTTGGTGCAGGTGGAGATGGAATTATATATTCTTACCAAGATGATTTTTGGATTCAAAATGTAACACAAGACCAAGATATAAAATTTAGAGTAAATGATGGTGGTGTTCATACAGACGCTTTATTTATTCAAGGTTCAACTACTAATGTCGGAATAGGAACTACATCACCAACAAGTAAAGTTCATATTTTTAATGGAGATGGTTCTATTCCTGATGATGCAAATAATCATTTATTAGTTGAAGATGATGGGCATAGTTATATTGGAATAGGTGGTGGCACAAGTTCTGATGTAGGTGTTCATTTTATGGATAGTGGTGGGATAACAGGTAAAATTGCTTATGAACACGACAACAATGCTTTAATCTTAAAAAATTCTATTTCAGATGGAGATGTTAATTTTCTTGTAAACGATGGTGGCTCTACTATTACTGCTATTCAAATAGATGCAAGTGAAGTAGGTAGAGTAAGATTACCAAATGATAGTCAAAGATTAACTATTGGTGCAAGTGATGATTTACAATTACTTCACAATGGTTCTAATAGTTTTATTGCAAATTATGTTGGTGATTTAACTTTTGAAAATCACGAAGCAGATAAAGATATTATTTTCCAAACAGATGATGGAAGTGGAGGGCT
>TARA_R100001440_G_scaffold5741_1_pt1 | contig 16370 bp, 20 predicted proteins | sample TARA_R100001440 | Tara Oceans TARA_R100001440 (sample SAMEA2622112) | marine metagenome | biome: marine biome (ENVO:00000447); feature: surface water layer (ENVO:00002042); material: "saline water (ENVO:00002010), including plankton (ENVO:xxxxxxxx)" | depth 5 m
ACTAGCAGATTGGATAGCCTGCTTGACTAAATCAAGTGGCTCGAAGACATCTTGCTTTTTCATCGAACAAGCGCCGCCATTTTCTATGTCTGGACCGCTATCAGTGTTACCTGCCTTGTGTTCATTCCTCAGTGTCAAGATAGTATCAAGTGGGTCATGACCTGCATTCTCTGCGATTGTGGCCGGTATAGACTCCAGTGCGTCAGCAAATGCGTCGATAGCCATTTGCTCTCTGCCACCTGCTTCCGCAGCCCTTGAGCGTAAGTGCAACGCTGCATTGAGATAAGCAGAGCCTCCGCCGTAGACAACAGAATCGCTGTTATAAGCCAAGCAGACTACACCGAGAGCATCTTCAAAACCACGCTCAGTCTCGTCGAGAGTTTGTTTGGTAGCACCTCTTAGGATAAGCGTAGTGACTTCTCCTTCACCCTTAACTACGACATATTTCATATCACCAATAGTCTTGCACTCTGCGTCGCATTTTACTGCCTCTTGTAGGTCTTCTGTAGTATGAGCGATAGTGGCGTTAAGTAACTTGGCTAATGCCGTCATGTCACTTTCAGGTATTCTGTGCACCATGGATATGTTATGTTTGGCTAATGTAGCCGCCACAACTTCATGGACAGTGTCTCTAACGAATACTACGCCTCCCTCTGGTAGAAGATTAGTTATGGTCTTGGCTTTGTCTACCCATTGCTCTCTACCTGATTGTCGCTTGTATTGCTGATATTCAGCAGCAGAGCCAAGATTCAGTTGAACATTATCATCGCTTTTGATATCACTCAGGCCAGTGTTGATTAGTAGAGCCTGACCATTTGGTAAGGTAGGCATAGCAGGTAACATGAACTCTTTGTGTAAAACTACACCGCTAAAGCAAGACGAGTCATCTAGGCTACCGCCCGGCTGACATAGAACTCTGATTCTTTCAAAGTCACCTGCTGCTTTCTTGACCGCCTCTACACATAATCCACTAACATGCTCTACGCTAGATTCTAACGCTTTGCCTGTAATAGAAGTCTTTGCTACATTACTGAGATGCTTAGACCCTTTGAAAGCCAGTGATTGTATGTGGTCAGTTGCCCACTTAGAGGCTTTCCTGTAACCACGACAAATAATATTAGCATGAAGCCCCTTGTTAAACAGAAGTTCACTGTTACCTAGCAGTTCTCCTGCCAACACTACTGTACTGGTTGTTCCGTCGTAACAGATGTTCTCCTGTGTATTAGCCGCTTCGACTACCATTTTAGCCGCAGGATGACTGATGTCTAACTCTTGTAAAATAGTGGCACCGTCGTTAGTAACTATTACATTACCACCGGCATCTACCATCATCTTGTCCATACCCATCGGGCCAAGTGTTGTCTTGACCGTCATTACGGCTCTTTTTGCTGCTCTTATATTATGCACTACTGCGCTTGTGTTGCTCTCGTTTTCGTTCATTATTTTCCCTCTCAAAATATTCTTCCAATATGGAATCTATACAGGAAGTACACACTCTATGTTTAGAGCATCTAATTCCTGACCAATTGTCTCTATCGCATACTTCGCAGACTATCATTGACATTACCAGTCCACCTCGTATTCTTTGACATCCCCCGTTTTTCTGCATCTCGCTTTTACAAAACCTTCTTCCATACCATGTTTCCAAAGTTCGTATACGAGTTCAGCGTCTTTCAAGCAATATTCAGCGACTTTGCTGTAATTACCCTTGCGCCACTCTATCGGGGCATCGTGACTGTTCATAAGTTTACCTTTGTTCAAAGTGTGATAACAGGCATCTGATAAAGGCACTGCGTGACCCACTATACTTTTCAGCAAAACAGATGTATCAAAAACCTGCTCGGTGGATTTTTTCATTATTTCACCAACAGTGTAGCAATCAAGTGCATCTCTGATAATAGGTAAGTCAAAGTTTTTCAAATTATGACCTAATACCATACCGCCTTCGCTGACATGTTTGGCTAAGTCGTCTCCTATTATCTCAGGATGCATTTTTTTGACTACAGTGCCCTCTGGTAAATATTTAGAAACTGACTCGTTGGAATATACCACGCCTTGGTTTCCATCCCATGTGGCTACCACAGTAGGCTCGAATAGATGCGTCTGGCCAAAGCCACCTATATCGTGGCTAAAGTTAGCAGTTTCTATGTCGAGCGCTAACATCTTCATTAGTTATCCCCCGACATACAAGATAAGCACCAGTCGCAGATAGCAATCCTCTTCTTACCCTTATGACCCATGAAATAGCCTCCGATATTATCACCTAATACACTTTCGCAGCATATACATTCTATATTCCAAAAACTCATGAGTTACCACCTTTCGGTTGCTTTACATCTTTGTTCAATCTGATAAATATCCTTGCCCCTTCACGAGTATCTTTGAATATTTCTTTGCCATACAATTTGAATTTGTCATTGATGGAAGCATGGCTACTGTAGTTCGCTATCTTACCAAAGTTGTCCATAACTTCTTTCTTTTTAGCCCATCCGTGACCTCTAGTATCGTCAAAGTCGAACTTTTCTGCTTGACCGAACGCACTAATCCAGTAACCTTCCATCTTCTTTTTCTCACTGGCACCGGCACCAATGTTTATTTCAGATTCTAACCATTGTATGAGATTGCCATAAAGGTCTAACAGTATCTCTTTAGCCATGTCTATATGGTCACCTCTTACTACCCAAGTGCCTTCTATCATAGCCATATGATGCGCTAATACATTGGTATAATTTTGTAGACCCATGATAAATGAGGAACATATACCCTGTTTGTCAGGACTCATTACTTCTACAGCACCGTAATAATCGTCTATGGCTGACATGAGAGCAGGGACATAAGCGTCGTCGGGCTGAAACATTTGGTGTTTGAGATTACCCACTACTATATCTTGGTCACTTTCTGACATTTCGTCCCACTCCAAGGGCGCTATGTCAGACAGTTCCAAAACTCGCCTCTTCAATCTCCTTCTAGTTTGCTCGAAGAAGTCTACTACTTCCTCGAAAGATACAGTGTATTTGGGTATACTATATACCGACTCTGCTAACAATTGATTGATATCTTTCTTCATCTCAAGAGTCCAGTGCCTCCAATAAGTCAATACACGCTGGAATATACCTTTATCCAAAACATGCTCTTTGATACCTTTAGGAGGATATGTTGTAATCCAAAGAGAGACCTCGGACTTTACACTAAATGTGTCTCTTGCCATGTGTTTAGTCAATATGTTACGACCAGTTCCTGCTGAGTTAAGTGCAGACTGTAAGAAAAGAGTCGTATTTTCATTATGCTGACCTGTTTTTAGTATCACACTACCTTCGTCAAAATTCAATCCTTTTCTACCAGCCAATATACCCGGCCTCGGTACTTGTGGTGCGTCTCTTACTGGCCCGTCAAAATTGGGGTCAGGGATTAGTGTACCAACTAAAGCAGCGTCGTTACCAGAGTTGTAGTCTTCGCTTTGCATTCCTGATTCTTTTAGTACTCTTTCTATGATTTGGTATGCTGCCGATTTACCTGTCCTAGTATCTTGAATCCAAAATATACTGACTCTTGGGTCAAGGTTACTACCACCGACAGGTATTCGGACATAAGGTACTGCTGCTTGGCCCAGTATGAAAAAGAAAGATATCAAGCCCGGTATCTCGTTGTTCTTACTAACTTGATTAAAGTGCTCTAAATATCCTTTCAATATCGGATATTGTTTTACGCAATCATACTTATCTGCTCTGTGTTCCATCATTTTCTTTCCCTCTCTTGTTGTATGTTTTTTGAATCCTAATTGGTTCTTCGGATGTCAATACATTTAGCAATCTTTGTCGCAGAGTTGTTCCCATTCCTCTCACCTGTTTAAGTGATTCGGGAAACAACATTTCCTCAATGGAGCCGCACTTTTCTAATAGTTTATCTACCAAATCAGGTCCAAAGCCCGGAATAGTGACTAACATGTCAGCCCTGACATCATTTGTGCTCACCCTAGTCACTGCTTTTGCGCCATGTTTACTAGCAGGTTTGTTCATTTTAGCGTGGAGTTTAGCAATAAATATACCAGCCTCAGTGTAGTCTTTCGCACGATAAATATGACAATCAAAATCAGCAGTCAATCTAGCAAATATACCCAACATCATATCCAATACTTTCGTATAACTAGTTGGTCTGCCCTGATTTTTACACATGGCGACATATTTAGCAATGTCACCGTGTACAAGTAGAACAACTCTGTCGCAGTTAGCATCTAAGTTTTCTATCTGTCGTTGTAAGTGACCTTTGAATGTAGACTGAATCAAATCGGATATGCTCTTACATTCTATATTAGCATTACCTGCTTTGTAATCACCCATACCCTGCAAATGCTCTTTCTTTACCGAGAAGCCTTCTCTTTCAGCGGCACGAATAACTGCGTCATGAAGAGCGCCTCTTTCATTAGTGTCAATTATTAGAGGGGATTTACTCATAACCCTTCCTCCTGCATAGTGCACACTTTTCTATGTTTCTGTCAAAACGCACACCGTTACACAGACATCCGTCTTTTTTTATTCTTGTACACATCAATTCTCTTGAAACTTTTTTATTGTATCTACAAGCCTGACAAATGATAACTGGATTGTCAATAGAGACATATCTGTCCTTCATGTTTTTAGTGACTCTGATGCGTTTTTTGCAGACTTCGCAATAATACAATGTCATTAAACATCCCCCTCGACAGCACCAGTTTTATCCCAATATCTACATTTACCCAAACACATACCTTTCTTGTAAAGCATAGAACAGGTCTGAGGATATTCTGTTCCGACAATTGTACTAACCTGATACCTAGTTGTCCTTTCATCAAAGTCGGCCCACTGCAAAGACCTGATGTAATCTATGATAGTTTCTGTGTCTTTTTCGACTTTCTTTTTACTTACTCTTTCAACAGGTATGAAGTTTCTCAGTCGTTTAGCCAGATACTTGACTAACTGTACTCTAGCGTCATGGCTAGGATTGCTTCCTTGGCGACAGGCTGCTGAGTTTAAGCATGGTAATATGATGACACCATCCATTGATACTGTTGGTAAATCAATTGGCTTTGATTTGGGATTGAAAACATTAGCCTTTTTGTGCGACTCTTTGATAACTAAATCGAGTCCTCTTTCACCATAACTAATCACTCCGTTTTTAGGATTAAGTGCCTTAACCATGATGTGGTCTAGTCCTCTTTCTAAATCATTAGTGGTCAAAGGTATAGACCATGACCCTCTTTTTGAATTATACGAATTTGGTATCCTAATCATACCGCTAGTATCGAAAGGAACAGCAGGGTCAGAACAGAACAGATTCATGTCTTTTATCCAATCATTAACTATCTGCATTCCTGCGTCTTTGATGGCTGACAAATGATTACCGTTACTAGGCATGTACGGTTTATCCAAACTCACCCATATGTGAAACCCTCCACCGCTGTACCAAATAGCATGTGATATCTTTTTTTCAAGTAAATGATAATGTAAAACTTTGGTCTGCTCTAAGGCTCTCTCAGGGTCTACATCTGGTCTATTTCTTTGACGAAAATCTTTCGGGTCGAAGTCCATAACAAAATGACGAACAATGGGTGTTAACAGGTCTACTCTGTTGTTGTGCGGCTGCTTAGTCGCACGATAACCGTAAACAGTCATGTATGCATTAGAGACACCGTTCTTACCAGCCCAATATCTTTCTAAATCCCCACTACTTCTAACAATTTTGCGAAAGCCTCTACCATTTTCATTTCCAAGTTCCATAACCTCTCTTGGAAAATCAAATACAATTTTCAAGGCTTCACTTCCATGTTGCTATGATTTTATCTATGGCCTTTATCAACTCACTTGTATCTTCCAAAAGATAGTTGTTCAAGGTAACATGAACAGGACCTGCTGGTCCAATCACACCCTCGTCAAACTCGTAAAGCGATGTTTGTATAGCAATACTGTAATCTCTACTTTTCCCTAAATGAGAAAAGTTCACTTCAACATTTCTGTTTATTACATTCGACATCAGTTTTTCTATCAAACAACCTACCATCCCTTTATCCATTATGCTTCCTCCTTATAATTATCTAAATATTCTTGTGGATTGTCACTTCCTTTCCATGCAGGGCAGATTTTTTTAAAACTACACCAAGCACATTTGTTTGCACTAGAACTAGTTGGGAATTCACCAGTCAAATAAGCCGTGATTAAACCTGTTTTCAATTTATCAATTTGTTTGTTGTATGTTGTATTCATGCGTTTGGTGACCTTCTCATAAAATATTTTATTGATGCTTCTTTGCTCATAACCATATTTGTTAAGCGAATCCAAGCCCTCTACAGACCCTGACGGATAGACCCAACCCCAATGTGTTACATTCTGTAACGGGTGCTCAGCGAGTTCCAGCAACTTCTTGTAAAAAGCCATCTCTCTTCGCATAGACTTAACTTTAAAATCAGAATCTTTCCACTCATCGTTTCTTTTAGTCTGTAACCACTTACCTGTTTTCAATTCCATAATGGCTACTCCGCCATCTTCCTCACTGAAACCACGGTCAATGCTACCTGCATAGTGTATAGGTATGGTGTGAACCTCACCGTTGAATTCTATTTCTTCCTCTGTGTAAGCGTGTATTTCAGATTCATTGATTATTGGCAAATAGTCATCTTTACCTACATGCTTCAACCGCAGTAAGTCCCAATGTAATCTCATATCAATTGAGGTCTGTTCACCTAATTGATAATCCTCATCTGGTAAAACAGATTTAGCCAATTCAATAGCCTCTTTCATTTTATTTCTTTGAACTAGAGTATGCAACTCGTCTACTATTGGCATAGCGTTATCATAGTAATATTCTATGGCGTTGTGAACATTAGTTCCCTTAATCATAGCCGTTGTCTCAGGCTCTGGTAGTCGATGAATGCGCTTGTATTCATACTGTTTAGGACAGAAATCAAAATCACTAGTAAGACTAGACTTAGTGATGCGAAGCATCTTTTCATGACCCGGCTTCCACTGGTAGGTGGATTTAGCGTAGGCACTCCAGTCTCTGTCACTCATTGTAATTCACCGAATCTTTGAAAGTCTTGATATCACCATTAATTTGAATATTATTATTCCCCACTGCAATTTGCGAATTTGGTGTTGTATTATTTATTTCTTCAATCAATTTCTGTAAATAGACAGCCAAGTCCATGGCTTCTTCTTGAGCATGGATGAGCCATTCTAATTTAGACAAAGGTGCAGTTTCCATAGTAACACCATATTTATTCTTGCCGACTTCTGCACGACCTTGTATCTTCTTGCATACTTCATCTTCTATTCTGCTCATTCTATCACCCACGGATACTGCTTAGGCATTGCTGCCCCACTCGCCCTCTCTAAGTCCCAATCTAGGGCTTTGAATATAGGCTTTATCTTATCTTTGACAATTTTATCGACCATTAAATCATAATCTATAACGAAACCGTCTAATTCGCTGACATTTTCGTAAGCGACTACTGGAGTAGAAGGCAAACCGTCTTTTGGCTTGGCGATATATACCCAGTTTACGCTGTCTCCTTCCCCAAAATGGTTACGCCCGGCTATATACTGATTGTAATACCGAGCCGCTTTAACAGCACCGCCAGCAGTATCCATGTATTCTGTTAATCTTTTCTGTAATCTAGTAGTAGTAGATATATCCTTTATATGAACATCTCCTCGCTTTATTTTCTTAGCCAACGGTCTTACTATACTTATTACAGTTTCTTCGTCAGCGCCAGTGCAGATAGCAGTGAGTATATCGTTCTCTAAGTCCTTCGATATCGGAGACAAAGTACTGATTTTACCCCATCTTGCTGACTTCTTTTTACCTTTATCTTCTGGCGGCCAAGAACAGATACCGTAGTATAGGTTCTTACCGCCGACAATCCAGTAAGGCATGTAAGCCTCGAACTCTACAATCAAATGACTTGCTTCATGTTTACGCTGTATGGTTTCGGTTAGGTATTTAGCCAGAGCAGGTGCTTCATCAAACGGCACTTGAACAAATGCAGAGTCTGTATGACCATACAATGCCTTGTAGCCAGCCTGTTCTGATTCTTCCATAAGAGCCTTGATTGCTCTTCGACCACAAGCCGTGATAGCACCGGCTATATCGAGGTCACAATAACCCCAATACGGACTCGCCGTTGCCCCATATATGCTCGCCATGACCCGTTTTACAGCCAATTGCATTGTATTCCAACCATCTTTTTCTATCGAGTCAGTCGCCTGCCTCATCTTTTGTTTATACTCGTCACGAAGGTCAAACATCTCGTTGACAATCTTAGGGAGTAATGCGTCTGTATCTTGTCTCCAACATGTTCCGTCTGGTAGTTGTCTGACATTATCCTGCTCAGCCATGTGTTTTGGAACTTGAGTCTCCCACGATAGATTATGGCTCAGTATGATACTAGGGTACAGACCCTTGTAATCTACACAAGCCACACCCTCATATCTACCGGGCTTGGGAGGTGGAATGAAAGCACCTTCGTACTCTTGCTTCTCTTGCATAGAACGACTTGGTGCCTTCCAGTGTGTTCGTCTGTTCAACAGACCTTTAGCGAACCGTGTGACATTGTGACACGATTCAAAGGAAACGCCACATAATCTTTGTAGCGACAAAAAGAAATTCAGTACATGGTTACCTTCGTCTATCTTTTTGAGCAATAATGTATCTTGCATACAATAATCGACATAGTCATCAAACCTTTCTGTCCAACCTGTCTTGACATCCATGTCGAACTTACCGCCCAGTTTACAGGCTTTGGCGATAGTATCTAATTTCAAATTCTTGAGTTGGGGTTGACCACTATCCTTCCATACACGCTCAAAGCCGCTACCGCTTCTTACTGGTGCAGCAGTATCAAAACATAACCTACCTACGATGGGTTGGGCTACATAATCATAAGCACCGCTTTTCATAGGTTTCATGACTCTGCCCAAAGGACTCAGTTTTCTGAAACGCTTTAGTCTGTCAATCAAGTGAGGTAGGTCAGCCCACATGATAGCGTGGGCTACGAATACATCAGGATTACATTCATCTAGGTAGTAAAGAAAAGCATCGTGCATTTCTTGCTCTGAACCGTAAAGGTATCTGTCATAGGTAAACTCTTGAACTTTTCCGTCAACTTCATACTCTACGATTTTATTCTCTAATTGATAATCGTTATCATGTAGGCCATTAGGATTGTGCTTCTTCCAACAAAAAGCCACATGGCGATTGTTGTAGTTGTCTATGACCGCCATCACTGTGGTTTCTTTGGTCTCGACATCCCACTCTAAATCGAAGTGCCATACTCTTGGTTTCCATTCGGGCATTTCATTTACATTGTCTATCAGATATCTGTCTTGTAAACTAAGGTCTGCTTCCCATGTCTTTCTAAATCTAGCAGCCATATCTTTTATGTCAGATTGTTTGTAAGCATAGACTTTGACCAAAGGTTCGTTGTCTCTCAAACCTACCGCTGTGTCTTCCCAGTCTATACGAGAGCCGGGAAACTGGTCAATGACTGAGTTAACCGTTTCTGGTAATGTATTTGCAGATATCCAAAAGTAAGGCTCGAAGTCGGTAACGGTTTCTTCAATCAGATTACCCTCAGCGTCACGCCACCTCTTGTAGATGTGGTCGGGTTTCGTAGGGTCTGGTTTGAAAATGTCGATTATCATATCTATTCCTCTTCATTTATCAAAACATAAGTCACATCAGCACCGCACGATGAGCATTTTAGCGTCGCCACCATACCGTCTCCCTCGTGTCCGTAGTCTTCTGCGTTAAAGTCTGCGCCCCAGATGAGTCTGCCGCCGCATAACCAACAGACATCCCGCCTTTGGTTGTTGACATGTATGTAGTTAGTCATATTCAGTCCTCTTCGTATTCTTGGTCGATGACTATCATGATGAAATCTGTGCTAGGTTGCACTACAATTAGTACGCTTTCGTTGGCAGTGTGAATCTCTACATCACCGTTAGGTATGTTAGATAGCAAGTCAGGTAGCCACTTATCAAAAGCAGACCTTGCTGATGTAGCAGGTGCTTCTAATTGCGTCAGGGTCGCCCTTACGAACATCTTACCCGTTGCTGATTTACCACCTCTTACGATAAACTCTGAGCCGTCTGAATCAAACTCAGTTTTACAAGAATACTTGTCACCCAAAACTTTCTTGAATCCTGTTGCTGGTTTCAACTCAAGCGAGTTGAGCGTGGCGTGATGCGTCAACGGACTGTTAAACCACATACGCCACATGCTCTGTCTGGATTGCTCAATGGCCTTCTGCATCACACTGACTCTCTTCTGCGATTCTATGTGTGACGAAGTGGGTAGTTGTAAACTACTCTTGCCACACCTAACATGCAATGTTCCAGTCTTACCTTCTTGATTAATTTCTAAATCCTTTGACTTCACATTACTAAGAAAGGATTTCAACTTGGGGATATCAGTGATATATACTTTACCACCCTTTTCTACCCCACAGTCTATCTTTCTATAGATATAATGCGTAGTTTTTCCTACAGCCGCAGAGATGCTTCCGACATTGGCATCAATAGCAATGTCTACCAAATCTTTACCAAAACTTCCGATAAAGTGGTTGAAGTTATCTTTGTCGATTGTGAAACTAACCAAGCCAATCACCTCAGATTACACCGTCTCGTAGTTCGGGTAAACCGTACCACTGTGCATCTTCACCTTTCTTAGTAACGAAATAAAGCCGTTCTTGGTTCAACAAGTTTGGATTAGTCTTCTGCTTGAAGAACTCAGCAGTGTACCTAACTTCACCAGTCAAAGAACCATCATTGTTTCTCATATACTTGTTCTTACACCATAGTATTTGGAACAGGTCTTTGTTAGCACTAGCATGCCAAGCGAACTTCCATCCGTCGAATCCTACTTTGCCATCTTTGTCTTCTTTGAGATGAGTCTCCCAATAAACATCGACACCTAGCCTGTTCAGTTTTTGACACTGAGCAGTTAGTTGCTTGAATCTTGTAGCACGAATATTCCAGTTCCAACCAATCTCGGCATTGAGTTTGGAGTGACTGGCTTCGACAGCATTAGTAGCAGTCATGTCCAAGTCGTAAATCTTCATACAGGTAATACACATCTCGTCAAACTGGTCAACGCCAGTGACAATGAATGATTTGAGCATTGGTCCTTCAAAGCCCGGCTTGTACTGATTCTCTGCATACTCTACAGCAAACTTGGCAAGTTCCATGACTCGGTTGTAACTGAGTAAGTAGTTGTAAGCAGTCTTGTCTTCCTGCTGCATAACCCAAGGTGAGAATATACGGAAGGCAGGGTCGTTGTTATAATGAGCCTGCTTACAAGATAGGCCGCCGTTATCGTGGTCAATCACAATACACAGAGAATCTCCATGCTTGTGCTTATGAGCATCCATAGCCAGACCAGTCTTACCAGTACCTTCGTGACCGACTACGCCCATGAAAGTAGCACTAGGTTGTATAGCAGGCGCTTTCGCTTGCTCTTTCATTTCCTGTGCAATAGCAGGGAACCTACTGATAAATTCAGTAGAAGTCTCAGGAGTTAGTTTCTCCTTGATACTCTGCTCTATGTTTTCTTGAACCACAGGCTCAGCGGCTGCTGGTGCAACCGGCTGAGTTGTAGTTACTGGCTGTGCTTCGTCTCCTAGTAATGCATCCCATCCACTCATTGTTCATCTCCTCCAAATTGATTTAGGCTTGTGTTCCCACTTCCACCCGCAGGGCGAGCAGTTCTGTGTGGAATGTAAATACCAAGCGCTGATAGACTTGGTTGCATTTCATTGTTAAATGGCCGTAGTCTCAATCTACCGACTACTATGACATTGGTCTTTTCATTGTAGTGACCCCATTCACCTTTTGCATTTTGATACTCAAACACTTTATCTTCATCGTGCATTCTGCCAGATACCCAGACTGTTACCGGGTCTACATTTTGTCGATATATACTAAGGCGATACGAGCGACCAGTTGGGTCATATTCGCTTTCCATCGGCTCTCTGTTCAAATAAGTGATTGAACCATATGTGATAACAATGGGATTGACAGTCATACCACTGGCCGTAGTAACCATTCTTTGTGAGTGCGAATCTAACAGATTACCCAACTCTACATATTCATTGTGCATGTCGCCGTTGATTAGCAACCTCTCTGCGCTAAACGCCACTCTAAGGTGCTCTGGTAACCAAGAGTCAGTGTATTCTACTGTCTCATGGAAGTTGCGATTGGTAAAGAGAATGTCTTGGTCCTTGTTTTTTGGTTCCACCACATGTATCTTACTCGCAGTCCATTTGGTATAGTGAGCGCTCATAGACTTACCTTGAAGGCTAACTGACCATCTTTTAATATCGCCGCCGCTTTCTGCTGAACCTAAGAAGTATGCAGTTCTGCTTATACTAGTAGGTGCTATAGGTTTTCTTTCGCCGTTTCTTTCAGCCATTAAGCATAGAATCATATCGTCGAATTCAAAACCATACCATGGTAAATCACTGCCTTGTACTCTATCATTTGTTTCCTTACCGTTAAGATGCCACTTACCAGCCTTGGCGGTGAGTATACCTATGTGACCTTCGTTTACTGCTCGGTCTCGATTAGACCTAAACATGTTAGTTGCTCTGTCATACATACCTTTTCTGTTGTCTCTTTCGGCGTCTTCTATACCGATGAACATACCGACATAGGTAACTGTCTCTTGCTGACGACCCGCACTTTCATTTCTGTTTTCGATTACGAACTGCTCACTCCATTGACTGAGATAAAAAGGGTCTTCGTCAAATGGGTTATCTACTGCAAACTCTTCCTTCAACCACTTGTTGAACTTGTTGGCAGCCTCCCCCAATTTGATGCTGTTTCGCTCAGCATACCCGTTCAGTCTTTCAATCACATCTTCTGGCAATCTGCTTCCATTATTTTCTTCCATAATCATTCCTCCATATTTTTCTTTAGTTTTGCTACAAAGTATTCCACAAACGACAGGTCGTCATCGGGCCATTGCTGAGCCATCATGACAAACTCTCCGTAGGTGAACATGAAATTGTACCAATCGTCTTCGCTTTCCATAAGCGACTTGGCACGAAAGCGCAAACCTTTCAGTATGTAGAATCGACCTTGGCCCGATTCTATGGCTTGCTTAAGATAAGCGGTCAACTTGGTATAATCTGAACTCATCAAATTAAGTGCCGCTTTATTCAAATACTCTCCATCCTTTCGTATTCTATCCTCAAGAGCGATTGCTTCTTTAGGTAGACTATCAAGTATGTCTATCGACTGTCTTAGACTGCCGTTAGCGAATTTGATTAAGTTAGGTAAGTGATTTTTCCAATGTTTGGGCATTCCTTCTTTATCGACAATCATCTCTAATCTTTCAGTATCATAGGGGTCAATAGGGTTGAACACGAATGTAAGACAACGGTCTCTGATTGCATTGTGAATAGGACCAATGTCATTCGCTGTTAGAATAAAGATAGTATTCTTGTGACTTTCCTCCATCACTTGACGAAGTGCTTTTTGAGCAGGAGCAGTGAAACTTTCAAACTCATCTAAAAACTCAATTCGTCTACTGGCACCAAGTGCCTTACTCTTACTGATTTGCTTTAGTTCCCTGACAGCGTCGATACCTCTTTCGTCACTTGCATTAGTAACTCTAAAGTTGACCGAGTTAAAGAACTCACCGAGTAAATCCTTGGCCAAAGCAATAGCAGCACTAGTCTTACCAACACCGGGAGGGCCGACAAGTAGAATATTAGCAGGGCATGATTCTAATGTCCATGTCTCAGCAGAAGTAATAAACTCAGAGCATCCTGCTAGGTCTGCTAAGGTCTGTGGTCTATACTTCTCTCGTAGGTTCATTCTAATCATCTCCCATCCTTTGTTAGTTCTTTATATACTCAATATTTCAGTCACTCATTTCTATCAAGTCTGTTAGTTGAGAGACATCGGAAAATCCTAAGTCATCATCAAGGTATTTTATCTCACCATTAGTGACAGAAAGGTCTTGTAAAGAAAATTCTTTCATCTCCATAACTACCACCATTCCATATTCGTCGACTGGTAACCAGTCTTGTCCAGCAAGCACTCCCTGTTGCGCTAACCTTTGACGGAGATGTTGTGCAACTGAGACGGTTAATTTAACTTGCCCGACTTCATAACTTTCATAACCGTCTAATGCAGATAGTCTTACGAAGGTATCATATTCTTCGTCACGCTTTACTGCGTTAACGAGTAACTGTATGTGGAATGCGTCTTTCATTACTAGCCAGCCACCTTGCCCTCCAGCAACTATGCCGTCAGTGTTAGTAAGTCTCAGTCTTTCTGTAGGCTCTATGGTCTCTAACATATTGGCGAAGTCGGTAGCGTTGGAAACGAACTTACCGGATTTTACAGGCTTGCTCAAATTTAACTGTCCCAACTTATTCACCCTGTCTCTATAATCTGATTTGTGAATATCCCAATCCTTGTCTAATGATAATATATCAGTGACGAACTTAATATCCAACCCATCTACTTCTACTTCTAAGATAGCCTCTTGTTCAATAGGTAGGCTGAGAGGTTTACCCATAAGTTGTCGATGCCTGTCATAAAGAACACCTTTGAAGTTACCTTTTGGGAACTCAGTAATGTGTAAGTATCTTCTTGGATTTGATATCACTTCTACAAACACATCTGTAGGAGTGGTAAATTTGTCCCATGCTTTGTAAACGGGCCCAACAAATGGCTGACCCGGTTGCATGGTTCTTACTTCGATTGGTTTTTGAGTGCCAATCATTCTTTGTGCTATCTCTGCCGGTAGCATCGTTTGGAGTAGGATATTGATTGATTGTAATGTTTGAGGGTTCTCGCCAACTACATAGGATATTATTTGTAAAAAGCGATTGATAGGGATGGGTGGTCTTTCACCTGTGGCTCTTGCCCAGAATACTAATGCTTCTTTCTCATTTATTTTGCTGGCAATTTCGAGGAAGCCTAGGTCCTTTATTCGAGACATTAGATTGAGCCCTTGCTTGACAGTCAATCCGTCGCCCCCATACTCTGGGGATTCAAGTGCTAACAGTGGTACCATCGGTTTACCTGCCAGTGCTTCATCCCAAACCAAAGGAGAGATTGACAACTTCTTGCATACATCGTCTCTCAGGTCTCGAAAAGAAACATACTGTCTTGGATATTTAGAATAAGAAGGGTAGAACATATCTATTAGTTGGTTCAAATCATCTATAGAATCACGCACTGCGAGGCTAACTGTATCTATCAACTTGTTAAAGTATTGAGAACGGTTCTCACTATCTCGCATGTAGTTGCGATAATAGTTACGCAGTTCTTCGGATATCTGAGATGCCTCAGCCAGTAGCATTTGTTTCCCTCAGTTCTTCGAGGGTATGTGTTAATGCTTTGATTAGAGTGCTTGTATCTTCAAGTGACAACCTTACGCCCTCTCTCGTAAAGCCTTCACCTTTCGGATGCTCTATTGTTCTTCGAGTTCTAATATCAATGGCAGGTTTGCCTCGACCTTTAGGGGTAGCAACGCTCATGACTATCTCAGCCTTTCCTTTCCACTTAGCAGTGGTCGATGGTACACGCCACTTAATCTCTTGGTCGAATGAACTCATACTGGTCTTCCTCCACCTCTTTGGTGGCCACAAGACCATATCTTGATTTCAACACCGTCTTCAATACCGTGAAACAAAACATTAGTTTGACCGCATGTCGGGCACTTTCGATTCTTACACTTCACGCTGTCACACCCTTTTCATTAGCATAAGGAACACTCTCCAATTTCTTTTTTTGTTCAGCGATTTTATCTCGTATAGATTGCTTGTATTCCTTTATACCTTCTTTGGATATACTATACTCTAATTCTTCTATTCGCTTTCGATAGTATCTTCTTCTCAAAGTGCGTCTGTATATTGCTCTCCCTTCGGGAGTAGCCTTGTATCGTCTGTTCGCCTCCGCTTTCTTCTCTTTGCTACTGTATGTCATTATGCCGTCACCTCTACGCCATCTTCTATTTTCTTTTTGAGATAATACAATCGCTCATAGAGAATACCATTGGCCTTTCTTACCACTCTATTTAATTCAATATCTGTCATTTCTTTCAGAATATAATCTACTAAGTAACCTCTACTACTTGTCAATACATAATCCGGTATCTCTATACTGTTGTCATCCTTCACGCCGTCACCTCCCACGCTTTGTAATTGCCACATTCGTAGCAATACCACCATGATTTACCTTCATAATCAAATAGCCTCATAGGAGTGCCGTCACAATATTCTTCCCGAATATCAGGGTCGGGGTGATTTACCATACACATACAATTCACGCCGTCACCTCCATTTCGTCTAACATTCTTTGAATTCCTTCGAGTTGCATTTCTAT
>TARA_R100001440_G_scaffold24020_1_pt1 | contig 16236 bp, 26 predicted proteins | sample TARA_R100001440 | Tara Oceans TARA_R100001440 (sample SAMEA2622112) | marine metagenome | biome: marine biome (ENVO:00000447); feature: surface water layer (ENVO:00002042); material: "saline water (ENVO:00002010), including plankton (ENVO:xxxxxxxx)" | depth 5 m
CTTTACCACCTGCTCGATTCTAGCCACCTCCGAGCTGGTTGCTTGCGCCTGTGCTTGCATAGAACCCCATGCTATTGCACCAGATAATGCAGCAGCGGCTATAGGTAATGCCCAGGTTGGTATTTTTATTGAAGTACCTTCGCTCATAGTTACTTTCCTATAAAATATCGCCCCTCAGACGCTTTAGCGTGTCTGGGGGGAGAGCGTTAAACTCCTCTTCAGACATACTGTTTATGTCTAAAGACTTTTCGCCTCTATCAGCAGAGCTTTCGCCAGGAAGTTCAGGGGGCTGAGACTCCGCAGCTTTAAGTTTTTTGCTAACTTCAGCACGTTTTTTAGCCACTTCATCCTGTTGTGGGGTTGGAGCTTTAGTTCCAGCCAGAGTTGAGCCTTCTTCGGCAGTTGGTGCAGCTATATCGTTACTCTTAATAACAAAATTAGCTGCTTTGCTTAGTGCATCTACAGGGCCATACCCCTGAACAATAAACGCATCACGCAAATCTATGACTTCTTGGGTGTATTCAGCGTTGTACACTTCAGAATTTTGATCAAAAACAGGGAAATTTGCCTCTAATTCGTTAGCTGCAGTCTGCAAAGCGGTTGCTTGTTGGCTCTGCGTAACGGTTTGGTTCATTTCTTGGCGCATTTCGTAGGCAATCTGCTCCCTTTCTGCCTTTCGTATCTCTTGTCGCAGTGCAGTAGCCTTTTCAGACTCGCCATCAAGCAGTAGAGACTGATATTCGCCTTCTTTTGCCGCAAAATCGTACTCTTCAGGCGCATTTTCAGCTACTTCTTGCGCTGCTTTCATGTCATCAAGCTGTTTTTGCAAGGCTTTTTGCTTTGCAAGCACCTCATCCAGCCTAGATTTAGGAACCATAGGCTTTTTATCCTGCTCTTTAGCAGTGGTTTCTATTTCTTCGGCTGTTTCAGGCGCTTCTGGCTCGATTGGCTCTTCTGTTTCTGCTTCTTCTTCTCGTGCAGCTTCTTCAACACTGCCATCCTCTGTCTCTTCGTTGTTGTCATCGGTCTCATTGGTAGCCTCTTCTGTATCTGGCTCCGCTGCTTCCTCTACTTGCTCTTCTTCAACCGCTTCTTCTTGGGTATTTTCTTCCTCGCCAAGACCAAAATTAAGGTCTAGCGTTTCTTGGGGTTCCATTGGGTCGGCCCCTGGCATAACTTCTGTGTTTTCTTCAGACATTTACAATCTCCTATTAAGTTGGGCGGTTTCTAGCTGTTTGCATAGCTGTACTAGCTATCTTAGCAGCGGCTTGGGTTTGTTGTTGATTAGTTCTAACTTCATTTGTTAGAGAAGCTAACTCTCGGCGTAGCTCTAGCTCCTGCATCTTCATGTTTATCTTAGCTTCTAACTCAGCCATGCGTAATTGTGGTTCCACTTCTGCTGTATCCTGTACTTTTGCAATATTAACAGCTGCCTCTGAACCAATCCTTTGTACTTCGGCTTGCATTTTCTCCAATTCAAGCTGCGCTTGCTGCAGTTGGAACTGCTGTTGTATAGCTTGGGCTTCCATCTGCTCTGGAGTTCTTTCTACACCTGTCATCATCCTAATACGTTTAGCCAACTCGCCCTTCTTAGCTAAGTGGCTGTATTCAATAATTGCATCATCAGGTACTGCTACGCCTACCTGCCGTAAGCTAAGTGCCTCTGCAAACTGTACTTCGTCAAACGAATCTCTAGCGGGTGCAGTAGACACCACCACATCGTATTCGCCCAAAGTTAAATCATTAATTATCATACCCTCTGGAGTCATCTCGTTTATAACCATCGGCTCTCGAGGCTTCATAGGATCAGAGTCATTAGTAACCTGTATGATTCTTTCTTCTGTATAAAAATTTTGAATAAGATTAAGAATCTTCTCAGCTAAATAGTGCCGGGTCTTACGCAAGTTATCCAAAGGCACTTGGATCATAATCGCACCGCGATTCTGTTTAGCCTGTATAGCTATACCAGATACTTCGGCGCTATCTGTGCCAAGCATTGACTCGTTGATACCGCTTATTGCTTGGATATTGTTTGCTGCTTTTTGTGCGATACGATCTAACCCAGTAGGTATCTGATTAGGCTGTATCTTAGAAGGCGGGTTAGTACCACGAGCATACTCAACTACTAGGCCGGTTTCGGCACCGTGTTCTTCAAGATCATCAGGGGTCATACCAACTAACGATCCACTTTCTACCATCCATCCACTATTAGCGGTGGTGTTTACAATATGCAGTTCCTGGCTGCTTATCTTGTTTAACTGTTCTTGTGGCGACAGCAAGTTTCGAACCATGCCAAAAGGCGTACCCCTACGAAAATAAGCAAAGTAAGGGACAATCGTAAAATCGCTGTAAGGAGAAAAGTCATCGAACAAAACTACTTTGTCACAGGTTACTGTCCATCGAACCTTCTTTGACATTTTGCTAATAACTTCTAAACCATACTCTTTTGCAAACCTCTTTGTTTTTGAATCTGACCAGTTCTCAGGTACAGGGCGAGAGTCTCCTGTTACAGGGTCAACGTAACATTGAACACGAGTTAGCTTTCGATGCTGTCGTTCTATAACTCGTAGTGACCTAACTGTCTTATATTCATCAGAGTCGTAAGACCCACCCAAGTACTCATCTGCATTTTCGGTATCTCCGTATCTAGTCTCTTCATACTCGATAGAGTCCCTACCATACGAGTTGCCGTTCTCTGCAATAAACCGTAAATCTTCTGCTTTATCTTTACCGTAGAGCTCTTCAATTTCTTCTAGTGTCATCCACTTAGTTTCAAAGATCTCGTTCCAGGTCTTTGGATCGTACTCCTTAGCATCGGGGTCAATAAGTATGTCCAAAGGATCTTTAGCCGTGATCCGCACCTCACCTTCAATGTGATCAGAAAAATCTATACGCACATCAAAGTAACCGCGCCCATCCATAATAAGACCGTCAGCAAATACCTGCTGCTCTAGCCAATCTAACTTATTGTTATCGGCAATCTGCATATACAACTTGTTAAGCACATCTGCTACTTCTTCAGTTGCACCTCTACGAGGTTTAAATTGTATATCTGCACGACGAGTAGACTGTTCGCCTAGAACGGTGTTAATAGTTGGAAGTATAGTGTTGACCGTTAAGGCTGGTCGCCCTTCGGCATCCAGCATAGATACATCTTCTATTTCCCACTGATCACCTTGATAATAGGCATCGCACTTCTTTGCCATCTCAACATATTCGACATGCCCATTGTCACGAGCTCTTTCATATCTGTCCCACTGAGTAGAAGCAATTCGCCCCTCTTCTTCAGGAGACATCGCTCTTTTTTTCTTCAATGGGTTTTTCATAGTTAGGCACTCATCGCTGATTTATGTTTCGGGGTAGCTGTTAAATAATCCAGTTTGTCTCTCCATGAAGGCTCTCGGATGACAGGTGCCTGATAAGTGGCAAACTCTGTCATCATCAAACCCAACCATGCCAAAGCATCAACTTGGTCATCATTTACACCCCCAGGGAAACGTAACATCTCTGCGACTAATGGCCCCGTAAATATCTCGTCGCGCGGAAAATATACCATTCCCTGCTGCATCCGTCCTTGGATTGCTCTCGCTCTAGCCTCCTTATCCCTACGACCAGTTCGTAAGTCTTTTATGTACGCCTCGTAAAGCCCCCGCTCCCGTATACGTTTCTCAAGAAAAGGGCCAAGAGCCATCTCAATATGCCCTTTCTCAATACCAATCATCGAAGGTTTCCACTCTTCGTACAGGTCTAATATTCTTTCTACTATCTCAAAACCGTCAAATCTACCACGAACAACATCAACAATGAATAATTCGTCATACTCATTAACGCCTATAACCATACCTACCGTATAGTCGTTTCTGTCTTTTTTACCAATAGCTAAGTCCCATGCGCAGTAATAACGCATCGCATCCATGTCTATATCTTCGGGGTCATAGTATTGGATCATGTCACGGGTAAAGTATTCGCCGTCATCCGCCACAGGGTTTTGTTGATAAAGTGCTGACCAATCTCTAGGGCCAACTGCCTTTCGAATCTGGTCAAGGGCATCTACGCTGTAACGCTCTGGGTGTAGTGCTTCCCCCGCATCCCGATAGTGTTCTTCGCTTTCAGCTATGGCTGGGTATCTAACCACTTCCCAATCATCGCCACCTTCTGCAGTAGCCTTTAGCAATCTCCCTGCAAGGTCATCATCATGCCAGCGCGTAAGAATAACTAAGACTCCTCCGCCAGGCGCTAACCTTGTGTAAGCCGTGGACGTATACCAATCCCAGTTTGCATCTCTGTTATTCTGACTTTCTGCGTCTTCGCGGTTTTTTACTGGATCATCGATAACCAGAACGTGAGCTCCCTTACCAGTAATACCACCCCCCACACCAGCGGCGACAAAGCCACCGCCAGCAGTAGTAAGCCAAGCTTCCGCTGATTGCGACTCAGGATCAAGCCGAGTCTCGAATGCAGTCTTATAAGTAGGCTCCCGCAATAATCCCCTGACCTTCCGACTGAATCCCATAGCCAACGAGCCGCTGTACGAACATGAAATGAATTCGTGTTGCGGGTTACGGCCCAGATGCCAAGCCGGAAACGCAACTGAAGCCAAAGTAGACTTACCGTGGCGCGGAGGGAGGAATAACATGAGGCGAGGTGATTCTTTCGCCACCACTTTTTTGCTGAACTCCTCGAGGCGTTTGCAGACATCTTTATGTACCCATCCTGCTTGGTAATCGGCGTTGAATCTTTCAACAAAAGGTAACAGTCTTTTGCGGGTCAAAAAACGTAAAGCGAGTTCTGCCCTGGCTTTTTCTTCTACAGATTGTTGTGGGACAACTTCTTCTACTATAGGAGAAGCGGGCGGTGGTATGGACTCAGCCTCATCTGCTTTGCAGTAAACACAAAAACCATCGTTACCTGAGTACAAAGTCTCAGGGTGCAGGTTTTTACAACGCTTGCATTGTTGCTGTGGGACTTCAATCATCTGAGGCGGGTTCTAGATAAGCAGCATCCTTACCAGCAATCTTTAGTAACTCTTCGTCAGACATCCTTTCTAACTGTTTGGGGGTGGTGTCGATACTTATATTTACCTGCGCCGCTGTATCAGGAGTACCCAACCCATGCAGTTTGACTAAGCTATCAACAGTGTTCTTCATTTCAGTTGCGTTAGAGGCAGACTGATAAGCGTCCATATACATAATGTGCGCGTTTGCCACAGTAAAGTTTACGTCTTCGCGCATCTGCTCACGGAAATACTCTAATGCCTGAGCGACCTTGGGTCTTTTGATCGCATCGTAAACAGCGTTAGTGTTGGAATAACCTGCACCGCGCCCAGCGGCTGCTATGCTCATACCACTAAGTACAAGCATCACAAGCTTTTCTTGTTGAACAGTTAAGTCTCCTAGGCTCAAGCCCATGTAGGGCATATGAGATTGAAACTCTACTACGTCCTCAGTGGACGGTTGTTGTTCGTTGCTCTCTGCCAATTTCGTCACGTACACCTTCGTCAAGATAAACGAATATAGGTGCCATATGTAATAACCCAGCACCCTCTAATTCTTGTCGATAATCCTCGATAGAACGTACTGCCTCTACTTTGTAACCATCATAAACCAAGACTTCGTAACCCCCAGGAGACCTGCCAGTTCCAAGGATTGCAAACTCTAAGCCCTCGATAGATAACATCTGTTTAACTTGGGACATGGCGCGATATTATCTTTTGTTTAATTTAATCACAAGGGCAGGAATTTTCTGGAAAAATTTTTTTGAAAATTTTTTTCTGAATCGCTGAGACACTATCTCCCCATGCCGCTGTCCAGCTACCCGCTTCCCCGATCTCCCCGACTGGAACCTTGTTTCGCATTGTCGGGCTGGAACCTTGTTTCGCAAACGTACCCTCGCAGGCTCGGGTCCGGTCAGGACAATTTCGAATCAATTGGAGCAACCTATGAATATCAAGAATGCAATGAACAACCTCAAGAACCTAACAGACAATGAACTTTTAGGAATTAGAAAGCACACTTTAGAAATGAAATGGAACTTAAAGAAGGCAGGCGCACTCGCACTAATCCAAGCAGAAATTGAACGGCGCACCGCAACAAGAAACCCCAAGGCATACGCCGCTGGCTGGGCAATCAATGCAGCAGTAATTACAGGTGGTGTATTACTTTCAGAAGAGCTTGGCAAAACTTTAGCTGATCTAGTCGTATAACAACAGGAGACCAAAGACTATGAACCCATGTGAAACATATGACCCCGAATGCCTCCCAGACCCAGACTTTAAATGCTACAGCTGTCCTGAATGTGACCCTGACTGGGAAGACATATCAGGCTACACACTCGAAGAACTTTACGAACCAGACACAGATCCAATATTCGGTGACAACGATCTCTGATCTTGACATCGCGCCCCCGTGTGTCAGCTTTTTACGTGTGTGTCAGGTACTACATCAGTACTTGGCACACATCTAACTAATTGATTTATTTACATTAACACTTGGCTTTAGCCAATGTGTACCATGTGTGTCACCAAAAATAGACATAGTTTAAAACTAGACCCTAGACATTAGACATTAGACTTTTTTTAGAGAACCTAAAACAAGTTGACACACATGACACACATTGATCAATTCGCTAATTAATCAATGACTTATCTCACTTTTGACTTGGCACACAATCTGGCACACAAGTCAAAAAATCTGGCACACATATCCCATATCTGGCACACATTACCTGCTCCGCAGCTAATGGTCAGATCAACTTTGATTCTAATCAGCATAAAAGGAGTAAATTATGCAAAATCAAATCGAGCTTTTCCCTTCACCATTCAGAGTAATCATCGCTGGTTCTCGTGAGCTTCCTGCAAGTCCTAATCTAATGCTTCGTGATCTCACTCCCCGCTTTGATAAGCTTCTCTCGGAGAAGGCAAAGCATCATCAAATCACTGTCTTATCAGGCACGGCTCGTGGCTCAGACAGAATCGGTGAAGCATATGCAAAGCATCGTGATTTCGAGATCGAGCAGTTCCCTGCGAACTGGGATCTTTATGGCAAGTCTGCTGGCTATCGACGCAATGTTCAGATGGCTGACAATGCAGATGCGCTTATTGCAATATGGGACGGTAAGTCCAAAGGCACTAAACACATGATTGAGATAGCTGAGAAGAAAGGCTTATTCATTCGTGTCCTAATGATACAAAACCCAAAACTACGTCAGGAGGTGGCGTAACTATGAACAGAAAAGCTTATCCCCCAATGGACCCCGCAGATTTGATCAACGGAGTTCTAACCAAACTGGAATTGATCAAAGCTAAAGAGAGAAAAGCTCAACTACAAGTCGAGATCGGACATCTATTCTTAAAGTTAGATGCAATCGAAAAGCAAAGACTTGATTGGCTTGAGGGCTGGCATCTATACAACGTGCTTGGTGCTGAGAATCACCCTATGTTTGAACGATGCTGTCAAACAGAACTAATGCGTATCATCAACATGACACCTAGGGGAGAAACAGCATGAGGGATTACTCATTCGTAGACATCTTTGCCATCTGCATGACCATCTTGGCTTTACTGCTCTGTACTATCTGCCTGTTCTCAGGCGTTAGTCTTCTGATGGATGACTCAATTACTGAGATCGTAAAGCCAGATGATTTGCCATTCATAGTGTTCTTGGTATTTGCGTGTTTCGCAATGCCATTTACTGGGGTACTAGGTTTCACTGGTGTCCTAGTCAAACTTGTAGAAATAAAGAGCAATAAAAGAAGGAGAAGGTATCGATGAAGATGGAAGAGATGAAAGAAAAAGCAACTCCCTTTCTATCGAAAGCAAAGGCACTTGGTTCAAGAGCAATCGAGTACGTTAAAACTAACCCGCGCGATGCAGCGTATGACCTAGCTGCGATAGCAATCGCTGCCGCGCTTCTTGACATTGACGATGTGTTGGAGGACATCGAGTCACACACAGAGCTATCTGCAGCAATTGACCTTGAGAATTTCTGGAACAGCTAATGAAAGACATTCTTGTATTTGTAGTAGCGGTAGTGTTGGTGCTATCGCTGCTACCAATTGTAATGGGGCTTTACACAGCCGCATTTTACATCTCACTAATATTCCTATTTATAGGAATCGTTTTATTTTGGATAAGAAACAGGAGGTAATTATCCCATGACCATGAATGACTACCAAGAGATAGACCTAAACAACCCTGCAGGATATTACTGGGGCAATGGGTTCGAAGACAAAGATCCCGCTGACATAAACTTTGGAGAGGTTGTAAGAGATCTATCTGGTCAAGTCTTTGACATAGATTGTATCGAAGACTTTGCATGAGGATTTCCAATCCTCATGGTCAGGACAATTTTGAGCTTCAAGGCTCACAACTAAAACTAAACTAGGTACAGGAGGTACCGACTTATGACTGACAAAAACACATTCATTCCTTCCGCTGCATCTGCCGTCTCATCTCGAGCTGGCAAAAAAGCAAAGCTTGCCCGATACATTGACTCCTTTGATTCCACATTCGAAGACAATGTGTTTCAAGCTTTTGCGGAAGCTCTTGATCCAGAGGGAGCGTACATTCCTATCCAGATCCTTGGTTACGTGCAAGACGTGATGGACAAGATCTGTTGGAATGCTCGTAGACTTATCATTTCTTCCAACCTCGATGATGAGGTTTGGGGTTGCGATCCAACGGAGAAAGCTCGTGAAGACGTAGGTGTCTCATGCGAGATTGAGAATGTGGAGCAGCTTGTTGATGATGACTTCAAGACCCTCTACTGCATTACTTCCAATATGATGCAATGCGTCGAAGGTATGGATTTTGATTTACACTATTTCAATCCATCCGAGGTTATTGACGACGAGTGGGTCTACAATCGTACTAGCGATTCTTTTTCAGATGCGCAAGTTCAGATGGATGACATCGTTGACAAGCTCAAGCAACAAGACAGCGCGACTGCGTTGGCTGACATGAGAGCTCGCGCCAAACTCGCTGCTGCGTAACCCACATGCCCCCGGCGGACTTCGGTTCGTCGGGGTTTTTTTCCACAGCGCCAGGCTGAGTGGTGTGCCTTAACCAGTTTCACGGTAGAGAGTAGGTAAAACAGAATGAAACCTGTTTGTCCCACTTACTCCTACTCTTTACCGTGATCTTATTACTAACCAACAGAGAGGTGACTATATGTCAGGACCATATCTAAGCATGAATGACTTTCAGATAATTGATGATGGCATCAATGCTCTGGACAGTGCCGAAGTATTGTACGACCCGAGAGGTGGTATGTCTGGAGACAACTGTGTGATCGTAAAATTCACATGCGATGATTGGAGCAAGTGTGAGAAGCTTGTACGTGACTCACCACCTGACTTAACCGAAGACATAAAAATGTGGAGTGCTCAACGATGAAAGCATATTTGATAGACCCTTTCGAAAAGACCATAACCACTGTTGATTACAGCGGTGACTACAAAGACATCTACAAGTTGATTGATTGCACTAGCTTTGACTGCGTGACGTTCAATCAAAACTGGGATGGCTTATATGTAGATGACGAAGGGTTGTATGCACAGCCCCAGGCTCATTTCATATTGGAAAACTATCATCAACCGCTGGTTAACAAAGCGCTGTGCCTTGGTTGTGATAAAGAAGGCGAAAGCAAAGAGCCTTGGATAACAATCGATGGTCTAGAGAAACTAATAAAGTTTGTAGACCCATTGGAAGCTTATTTTTATTGGGAAAAGAAACACTATGAAATCACATCTGGACAGACGAATAGCTAACGTAGAAAAAATACTAAGCAAACCTGACTTAAAGATTTGGCCTAAGAACTTTTGGTCCGACACCTTAGCTCAACTTCATCATAGTTCAAGGGATGATCTAGTCACTCATCCCGCAGGTCAGCCCCACCTGTGGTCAGAAACGGGGCGTGTGGTTACTTATCAAGAGGGATCTTACTATGACAAAAGACACTAAATCACATTACGACATAAAGTTTGAGTTTAGAAACTTTGAATCTGAAGACTCTTTTGCTTACACCTCAATCAAAGAAATACGCAACGTAGAATTAAAAAATGTTAGTGGGTGGATAGACAAATTGACAGAGAATAAAGGCGATCCAATAACTATCATCATTACTGCTAACCGCGTACTAGATGAGGAAGAAAGTCGCAGATATTTTAAAAGCTTAAAGTAATTTATGATTGGGAGTGTGGCACCCAATCGTAAATCCTCCAAACTGCCACAAGATACAGGAGGTATCACATGGACGAAATACTCGTCAAAGTAATCCGCATCCCTGGTGCGGTGACAGAGGTTGCTCTGTCTTCTGGAGCTACTGTCGCTGATGCACTCAGCGCAGCTGGCGTTGAGCCAAGCGGTTCGGAAACCATCAAAGTCGGTGCAGAGACTGTCGAGACAAGTCATACTCTGGCTGATGGCGACCGAGTTGTTGTAGCTCAGGGTGCCAAAGGTAACTAAAGCCTGACCGCACTCTTTGGTTTCTTCCTGCATAGGGCAGGCGTTTGTTCTTTTGACTAGTCCTTTTTGTGCAAGCGTCTATTACTCCCCCTATGCAGGAAGATCTAACTTCAATCAACTATGGGAAAGCATATGGCTCTACTATCGACCATCCGACATGATTCTATTATCCGTGCCGATGACTACAACAACTACCCAATCAATATTGTTGGTGCAGGTGCTACGGGTTCTCGAGTGTTCATGGCACTAGTCGAGTTGGGTTTCACCAATATCAAAGTGTATGACTACGATATTGTCGAAGCACACAACCTGGCTAATCAGGCTTACTTCAACAAACACATCAACCAACCCAAAGTCTGGGGCTTACGTGACTTGGCTGAGAGAAAGCTTGGCGTATCTGCCGATCAAACTCACATGGAGTTCCATACCGAGCGGGTTACAGACAGACAGTTTACTGGCTTCTTGTTTTTGCTGACTGACACAATGGCATCTCGCCGTGAGATTGTGGATGCGCAAGACAAGTCAGCTAACAGCGAACTGTTCCAAATCTTCGAAACACGCATGGCATCTACACATGGCAACGTGTTTCACTTCTCTCCAACTAACACAGCCCAGCTACAAAACTGGTATGACTCTCTCATCAGTGATGACGAGGGTGAAGTATCTCCTTGCGGTACTAACATATCAGTTGGCCCTACCGCATCACTCATTGCAAACCTTGCAGTGTGGGAGTTTATGAACTTCCTACTTGATGACGGGTGTGCCACGGCACAGCTGGATGTGTTCTTCAAACCCATGATGCTAGCTACCAGAGACAAAATATGAAAAAGAAAAAACCAACTCAAGTACATTTTGATTCTACATCTGACAGTCCTGAAACTGAGCAGATGTACGAATGGGCATTTCCCAAAGCACCGAAAGTCTATTACGAAGAGTACGCCTGGCAGTCGATCCAATACCTTGTTGCAAAGGTATCTACCGAGGTTGGCTGGCTTGGGCTTGTTGAAACAAAAAGAAACAAAGATGACATCGTTACAGAGCTTACGGTCACAGACATCTATGTGCCTAAGCAGACTGTCAGCGGTGCAGAAACAGACATCAGTTCAGAAGCAATGGCTGACTTAGCTATCCACCTAGAATCGCTAGGCAAAGAATCAGACAAGCTTATCTACTGGGGTCACTCGCATGTAAACATGGGCGTAAGTCCATCACGCCAGGACGAGATACAAATGCAGGAGTTCCTTGATGGTGGCTGCAAGCTATTTATTCGTGGCATCTACAACAAACGTGGTCAGTCCAAGGTTGATGTGTATGATGTAGACCAGAACTGTATACATCAATGCGTATCAAATGGTCCTGTCCCTGAGCCCTTACCTAAACATCTAACAGACTATCTTGATGAAACAATCAAAGAAAATGTCAAGAAACAAAAAACAGTAATCACTCCTCAACGATCTCTTGGAACGCTTGGCGCAGCCGTATTCAGCACTCCAACTCCTACGCCTCAACCTACCTTATTCGAACACTACGGTGGCTACTCACCTTATTACGAAGAGTCAGAAACTTTCTACGATGTTGACGGTAATCCGATTGAAGTAACAAAAGAAGAGTTCAACAAAATGACAAAGCAGGAAAAAGACATGTTCTTGGAAGAGTACATGGATGAAGAAACTTACACACAACAAGGTTGGAGGTTGTAAACAATGCCCGGTACATTACTCAAAACATTCGAAATATTTCCACACACTGAAGCTATCAAGAATCTGGAAGCAGAGATAGCAACAGAAGAAAAACTAATGCGAAGCCACAGAGACTATTGGCGAGAGCTCAGCATCGATTCTGCTAAAGCAATGAGAGCTATGAAAAGCATTGAACATGCTATGGAAAGCAACACCTACTGGGACTATGCGAAGGTAGCTGGCGGTAACAGTGTGCTTGCTGGACTCATCGAACAGCGGATTAAAAAGCAGTTTGATGATCTATCCCATGCGTATCAAAGATCTCAAGAGTCCATTTCTGATAACCAAGAATCGTACAATAATCGCAAGCAAACTATCTTCAACAAAAAGAATGCTAAGCTAAAACTAAAAATCAAAAACCAAAAGCCAACTGTGTACTCCACAGATGTATGGGATCACATGCTACAAGACAGCCCTATCTATGTTCCCAAATCACTAAAGGTTCGAGAATTTACTAGCGACTATTCAACCGCTGTCTTCAAATACAAATTCACACTTCGTACAAAACCACTTAAAGCTAAAGTCATCAACGTAGAACTCGAAAGCCGCACATTCGAAGAGTGTGCTGATGAAGATGACAACATATTTATCAACATACCTGGTATGTCTGTTGACTTTATCCGTCACACATATGGCAGTGCCGAAGTCAGGTTCAGAGCAATCAACCGCGATGACAGAGTTTCTGGCTATGTGACGCGTGGTCAAATACATCCACACCAAACCAGTGTAACTTCACCATGCCTCGGTGACTTTGGCCCACCTATTTACGAAGCAGTAACTGATTTCGATATCCCTATGGCTGTGACCGTGCTTGAGTTGTTCCTCAAACAAGTTGATTCGCATGACGGCGCTGGTCGGTATTGGAAACGATGGTGGGATAAAGACAAGCGAGAATGGGAAAGCAGGAACCTAAACCAAGAGGAGGTAGCGTAATTATGTTTATGAAGTTTCTACAGTTTGTGGTTACATTTTTTACCGTCAGACAAATACTAAAAGACACAAACGATGAAAGAGATAGAGATCAAGATACGGCTTTCCGAAGAAGACCTGCAACAGATTATGGAGTGGGTGCAGGCTTTGGAAAGCCTACCAGAGATACTGAAGATACTAAAAAAGATAGAGAAAAACCAAGCTTAGAACAAGTTGGTCCTAACTCTTGGAAACATAACCCACCAACCATCAAGGAGGATGACACATGATGCTAGCAGGTATCATTGCAGCTTCAGGAATGTTGTTCCTGTTGTTCAAATTTGGAGTTCGCAAGGTAATTACATACGACATATTCTTTGACGTTCTGATTACTTTTTTTCTAATGATCGTACTTGCCGGTACATTCAGCGGCATGATGGCTGCTTTACTTGGCGGTTTGATTGTTTCAATCGTATTGTTTGTAATGAAACGCACTATGCGTCACGAAAAATTACAGCTAGTCAAAGTAACTAAGTTTCCATACAGGAGGTGGATGTGGGTAGAACAGTAGCAGTAGAAGAAGTCACAGAATGGATCTGCCGACACTGTGGCTATGACATGGGGCATGGCTTCATAGAATGTGAAGACTCAGATGATTACAAGCGACACAAAGATAGTCATCCATACATAACTTGTCCCGAATGTGACACAACCTTTGACCCTGTACTTCAGAGCTCTTATTTCAAAACTAACCTTCCTCCGCTTCAACCATCTCCTCTAGATCAAATCATTGTTGAACACAGAACTGGTGCAACTTGCACAACCCATATAGATCTTGGAAATACCTACACAGTAGAAGATATCGATGATATTCAGATTACAGACTACGACATTGAAATTACTTTCAGTGACGGTGAAACATGTTCCTATGATATTAATTACTCAAGTGGTGATTTTGAGATTGACGATGACATCAACAGTACAATTGTGTATGACACAGACTATTCTGAAATAGCTAGTAGATAAGGAAAACAAATGGATAAAGAAGAATACCTAGAAGAATCTAACAAAATCCAAGAACACTTGGACAAAGACTTCAACTCATACGAAAAGCTTCAGTACACATTTGTTTGGTTAAGAACTAGAATGCCTGAGCTACATGATGATATAGTCAAGAAATTCCAACAGATCGAATCAGGTGTGTACGCACATCGACAAGAGCAGGATGCCAAAAACGATCAGTTTTAAAAGGATAAAGCAGGATGCTAGTTACCTTAGACTTTGAAACTTACTACGACACAAAGGTTTCCCTTACTAAACTAACCGTCATGGAATATATCAAGCACCCCATGTTCAAAGTATGGGGCGTAGGTATAAAGATTGAAGGTGAAGAAACAGAATGGTTTGGTGAAGACCAAGTAGAAGATGGACTCAATGACATTGATTGGGAAGAAGCACATCTGTTGTGCCATAACACACCATTCGATGGCTATCTACTTACTCAACTGTACGGACACAAACCTAAAAGGTATTTAGATACTGCTGCTCTATCAAGAGGTCTCTGGCCTGGGCAGTCTGCAAGTCTCAAAAGCACAGCAGAACGATGCTTTCCAGACGATCCAACAATGCGTAAAGGCGAAGAGCTCGTAAATGCAAAAGGCATATACGACTTGCCACCTGACATTGAAGAAGACATTGCTGGCTACTGCATACAAGATGTTGATCTTACATACGCTATCTACATGAAGCTGTGCCTGGAGCTACCCGATAATGAGTGGGACATCATTGACCTAACAACCAGACTATTCTGTGAGCCAAAGATCGTAGTCAACGTAGAAAAGACACAAGCATTCCTAGATAAAGAAAAAGAAACTACTAAAAAAGCAATCGAAGAGTCTGGTTTAGAACGAGCCATGCTTGCAAGTAATCAAAAGTTTGCAGCCTGGGCAGAGAGCCAAGGACTTACGGTACCTACTAAAGTAAGCCCTACTACTGGCAAATCTATACCTGCCTTTGGTAAAAACGATGCAGCCTATCGACAGTGGCAACAGCAACACCCAGAGTATGCACATGTGTTTGCTGGACGAGAGGCAGTTAAAAGCCGCTTGAATGAAACTCGAGCGCAACGCTTCATCAATAGCGTCAATGCCGAAGGCTGCATCCCTTCTCCTCTCAAGTATTACGCTGCACATACAGGTAGATTCGGTGGTACAGAAAAGATAAACCTACAAAACCTGCCAAGAAACAGTGAGCTACGCAAAGTATTAGAAGCTCCTGAAGGTAAGCTAATGTTTGTAGCTGACTTATCAAACATAGAATCAAGAATGCTTGCTTGGTTAGCTGACCAACACAACTTACTAGAGTTGTATGAGCACGGAGCGGATGTATACAGCAACTTTGCCAGTTCTTTATACAACAGGCACATTACAAAAGAAGATGAGATAGAAAGATTCGTTGGTAAAACAGCGATACTAGGTTTGGGCTACGGCATGGGGGCTCACAAATTCATGGCTACATTAAAAACAGCCAACATTGAGATCCCCTTTGACGAGTGTTTATCGGCAGTAAACACTTACCGTAGCACATACGCAGCCATTCCAGCCTTATGGGAACGGTCAGAGCGCATTCTTAGGCAAGCAACCTCCGCAAGCCTTATACAAGATGACCGCTTTGCCTATACCTATAAGTGTCTGGAGGCTGCACCTAATTCTATTCTTTTGCCCAACGGGATGGCGCTCAAATACCATGACCTAAGACTATTGGGCAATGGCAAAATGCAATACCAATCCCACAACAAAACCGAATACACCTACGGCGGGAAAATAACAGAGAACATAATCCAAGCTTTATCAAGAATAGTCATATGTGATCAGATGATGGCAATACAAAACAAGCCAGAGTTTGAAGTTGTGCTTACAGTTCACGATGAGATCGTTGCAATCAGCGACGAAGATGGCCCAGACGAAAAGCTAGAAGAAATGCTGTACATTATGAGACAGCCGCCTAAGTGGGCCTTAACGCTTCCGCTAGATGCAGAGGGCGGTTGGGATAAATGCTATAGTAAATAGATGAGTGGCTTAGTCTTAACCAGAAAAATAGATGAACAAGTTCTTGTTTATCTAGATG
>TARA_R100001440_G_C2523516_1_pt1 | contig 16211 bp, 14 predicted proteins | sample TARA_R100001440 | Tara Oceans TARA_R100001440 (sample SAMEA2622112) | marine metagenome | biome: marine biome (ENVO:00000447); feature: surface water layer (ENVO:00002042); material: "saline water (ENVO:00002010), including plankton (ENVO:xxxxxxxx)" | depth 5 m
CATAAAACAATTCTTGAGTCAGATTCAATGCGAATATCAGCACTATCGTTACCCGCTTTAATTAAACCATGCGAACCGTTACTAAAAATTGTTAAATCTTCACCCGCACCAAAAATCGCTTTACCATCGTCAGGGAAATTAGCATTAGTTGTAATTGAGATGCCTGTGGAGGTTGTTGTTAACTTAGTTTGTCCTAATACTTGAAATACAGTGCCTACACCCGTAAATTGCACTGCATCATATAACGTCCCACCAAATGCGCTTTGGATTTTTACACCTAAACCATCTGATTTAATAAGTAGACTACCTTCACCAGCATCCTCTACGTAAGAATCAGATCCATCATGATAAATGTGCAAATCACCTATGACATTACCGTTGTTATCTGTTTTATTGCCAAATCTAAGTTTTTTGGTGTCTGCTAGTGCAATCTCTTCGCTTGTAGAAAGATCTTTGTTGACAGTCCACTTATCACCGCTAGATAAATATTTTAATTCTGCATTTGATCCCGCGATAGTAATACCAGCTCCATTTGCCTGTGCAGCGTTTGTCGCATCTTTCGCAAGCGTAATATTTAGATCAGATATTTCGACAGTAGTTGAATCAATGATTGTCTGCGTACCTTGTACATCTAAATTACCTGTGATTACTAAATTCCCATCAATCGTACCACCAGTAATCAATAAGCTTGTTGCACCAGTTCGATAGGTATCATCTGCGCTAAGTGCGACCAAGTTATTTGCGGTAGATGTAATTTCATACAATCGTCTGAAGTTTTGTAAAGACGATTGATTCAATGGACTTTGTGCGGTGTCTAAAACAATACCTGTTGCTTGATTGTTTGATAGTGGTGGAGTCGTACTAGGACTAATATCTGTTGTCGTTCCAGACACTACTAATCTTGCGCCAACCTTAAGGTGATAAGTGCCAGACGATGAGAAATTTATTGTAGCTGAACTTACTGCATAAGTTCTAGCTCGATTCGCGTTAGATACAGTGCTGAAATAAGGGTCAATTTCACAAGCTCCACCAGCTTGTACTATTGCAAAGTATCTAGTAAGTGCGCCACTATGGGATGCACCTCTATCAATTCCATTAACTTGTATTTGACTCGATGATGGTGTGCTAGACGTAAAAGTAATTGTTTGCGTGTTTACAACGCTATATGAACCACCAGATTCTTTCCTTGAATATTCTATTAACAGACTTGAACCGATAAGTTGATTTTCTGCATCTGCCGTAGAAGTTGTACTCGCACCACCTATGTTGTTTGTCGAACCATCGTTATCGTCTATTGCTACTTTTGTAGTGAACGTGAATGTCTCATTACTTGTTGTGGTTGTTAGTGTGATTTCATCTGTCTGATTATCTAAATGACCACCTACACTACCTACACTTGTACCAGATGCAACAGAAATATCTGACAATACAACACCCGACAATGGATTGTCTGTATTGCTTGTATCAAACAATATCTGTCCGTTAGCATCGTCACGTATTTTTAATCGTGTCGCTTCAATGACACCAGTTTTATCTACTCTAAAACTTGCATTGTTAGATACATCTGCACCAGAAAAAATAGAGAAGTTTGCGTTTGTTTGTCCATCTAAAACAGTAGTAGCTGGTCCACTACCTACCGTAAGTTTTGTTGCAGCGTTTACCGCGTCACCAGATAGAGATCCACTTACTACAAGATCTCCTGTAATGAATGTAGTTGATTCTGTAAAGGTATCACTAGTCGCGTCAAATGTAAAAACTCTACTGGTGTTTGGCGTGGTAGAAGTGTCTGTCTTAATGACGATATCATTGTCTTTTGGCGCACGACCCGCAATCGTGTTAGTAAATGTAGATACACTAACAGGATCTAAGTTTGTGTCGTTATGTTTAAATATACTTGGATTCTTAGGGCACGTATCGTCTGTAATCGTAGCAGATGCCGTGATAGGAGAAGATAAATTATTACTCTCATTGACTGATCGAATAGATATGGAATACGTTTTACCTGGTATACCAGGACTTATTATCAGCGGTGATGTCTTAACATCCTGTGTGTAAGTCTGACTATCCACGGTATATGAAACTCGATAACGATCAATAAATGGATCACTTGCTGGAGTCCAACTTACAACAATCTCTGGTGTGATAGTACCGTCTGCGTTAATTGTAGTTCTTGCTGTGGCTTGTGGTACTGTTGGCGCACTAACTTCAGAACCATCATAGATTTGCACATCGCCAGGTATGAGAAACGCTTGCTCATCACTGTTAGGAGTCCAATCATATATTGTAGATGCTGTCTCGATTGCTTCCACATTGATGATCATTTGACCTGTAGATGAGAAATCCATGGAATAGCCGACAACTTCAAATATCTTTGATGAATACCCTAACCTTGTATTGGTGACATTGATATTGTCACCGATCTTAAATTTAAACGCTTTAAGATTGCATGGGATAGTAATTGATTCTTGTTGTCTTGACCTAGCTAAAACTAACTTAGCGATTCTCTGCGCCCTCACGTTATTTGTTGTGTAAGGTAATGTAAGGTCTAAATTGATAGTATCTCCATCTTGTGTTGCAAAAGAAGCATCCCTAACTGCTGGGTAATCAGCCAAAACATAATTATCTTCTTCGCTTGAAAATACACCTTTGACACCATTGTACTGAGATCTACGAGATTGCTTTGTCCTAACTGTGATATCACCGATCACCATACTCTCATCAATCGTTACTGTCGGTGCAACATATGATCCAGCGTGTAATTCAAACTTACCACTGGAAAAAATAAGTCTACCGACCATGGAACCTAACATAGACTCTATGTTGTCAGCTAGAGTATTTGCAGTGTCTACGACACCATCTAAAGTATAACGAGCTTGCGTACCACCAGCAGTAAGCGAGACAGTTTGATTACATACATTTTGCGCTGTATTTAAGGAAGTGACATCGATGTTTGTAGGTGTTTCTCCAAGTCCATATTTTACGTCTGTTAAATAATCTCGGATACATAAGGCTGGATTTTGACTAAACTGCCAAGTTGAAGAATCGTTAATACGATGTGTGCTTACGCCTAAATTTTCATCATAAGACGCGCTTGTGCTGTCTTTTTGTGGATCGTAGACTTTTTTACCACGGATTACAGAAGATATATTAGGTAAACCACGCGTAAACTTTTCTGGGTCATACTTTAAACGTACGACCATATAAGCAGTGTCTAACAACTTATGATCGTCAGTCCATTTGGTACTCGCATCAACTAAATTATTTGCACGACTATTATCAGCATCGCTCTGATCACCTTTGAAAAACCCAATGTCTACATAGTTTACCCAATCGCTTTGATAACTTGCAGAATCGTAAATAAGTTCGTCATCAAAAAATACTTTTTCGTATGCGTCAATTTCATGACCAGCAACAGCAATGACAAGATATAAAAACTCGTTATCATTCCCAACCGTATCGAGAAAAACAATGTTACCGCCAACCCTTGTACGCCCATATATAACTTTACGAGTAGCCGCTGGTTCTCTTGTTGTGACAGTCTGACCACCCAGAGTTTTGTCAGATATCTTTGGTGCTAAAGCTCTTGAAACTAAAGAAAGACCCGCACCTAACGCAAAAAAACCTAGTGCTTTACCTAGCCCTATAGCAAATTTCCCAGCTTGTATCATCCCACCCGCTACTGAGGTCAATCCAGCTAATAACGATACGCCCATAATAATTACCTAAAACATTTACTATATATTCGCTCTATCAGAACGTAATCCATTGATTCCATCAAAGAATCAAACGGTAAGTGAACTTTTGTATTAATATTAAGCAAAGATACATTATGATCCTTGCAATATTCTTCTGCATATTTTATCAGTTTATAACCTGTCGCGTCTTGTCTGTACTCTGGCAAAACAAAGACAACGTCATTGTTTGCAAATAGATGATCTTTGTAATGTAGAGATTGACTTATAACGAGAACACAATAGCCAATAAGCTTATCTTCTTTTCTGGCAGTAAAGATATGCAATAATCCTTGATTATAATAATCTAAATATTTTTCCCAATCGGGATTCAGTTTAATTACATCTTTATTTAAGGCTACGAGTTCCCAATGTTCTTCTAACAACGGTTGCATTTCTTCTTTTACATTTAACAAAGATTCGTGTGCAAATTTAATCATAATGTATTTTAGGCATTTACTGCGTTGCCAGTCCCACCTCGCGTTTGAGCACCAGTTGAACCACCAGCAGAAAATGTTGCTCTACCCCAAATAATTTCTTTCTCTACGATTGCAGTAACAAATTCAAAACCTTTGTCTGTCGCATAGTCAATTTTCTGATCCTCTGCCGTAAACCTACGCACTTTAGTTTTCTCAAACTGTATCAATTTATTTTCCGCTGCAATGTTTATTGTGCTTGTTTCTCCACTCTCGTTTATAGTCATCACGTCCATAAAACCAGAGAAGATTAAAACTGGATCAGCAATTAAAGAAGCGTTATCATCAAAAGCGCCCAAGTAACATTCAATAGTGCGACCTTGATATTCATGACTTTTGGCTATAGAAATTAAAGATGATTTAACGCCTGTCAAGGTAATACTCAATCCTTCTGCGCTGATATCCGAAGTTTCTGTAATTGGACTCAAAGATAGTAAGTCACCCAAACCAGTGTAAGTTTTACTGTCAAAAGTAAGATCACCAATACCTGTCCATACGTTTAATTCACTTGGGGATTCACTGTTGTCAAAATTCATTGTCACTAAATATATCGGTCTTACAACAGCTTTGACTACTTCATCCGACATACCAGATGATAAAGTACGACTCATATAGCCTCCACACAAGCAAAACTAAAACCATATAATGACGCTTGATTAATAGACCATCCAATGTCATTAGATGCTAATCTCCAACTAGTTTTAGGCAAATTAAATGTCAAGGCTGTCGATGACGAAATGGCATCTCTCAAAGGTGGTTGAAACTTAAGCACAGCAGATCCATTCGCTTTTGTGCTAGTGGTTATATACAATCTATTAAGTAACTGAAAATGCGTCCCTACAGGGATCTCGCCAGAAGTCCCTGTATTAAATTGTTCTGCTCTAATCGCTGCACTACTTACGGAATAGCCAGATAATGAAGAAGTATGTATGGGATTGCCAAATCGGAAAGTGCCTTCCATTCCTTTTAATCCAACAATAAAACCTTCTATTTCTCTAGCCTCTGAATGAGTTAAAGGGGGTAAGCTTATCTCAGCTTCCCATCTTGCTCCTTGATGTGTATATGTTTGTGTATCCAGGGTATATGGTGATTCTGATACAGCGACTACTCTACGTAATCGCATTGTCATGTTTTGCACACCAACAGACGGAAAATTTATAGGGAATGACATCTTACGCTCCTACCATCGATTTACTAAAGTTACCACCTCTCATTCTAGCATCTGCAACAGCGGCTTTGGTAGCTTGTGCAATTTGTGGCATTAGTGTTGCTATTTCTGCTCTTACAGTCTGTTGAACGCCTGTAGTGACATTTATTGTTTGTTGTATGACAACACCGCCACCAGATCCTTTTGTATGATCTACGACTGTCTCGTTTGGATGTAACATAGCCATAAAACCACCACGACCATCTAAGCCACCAGATCGTGAACCGTGACCAGTAAAACCACCCCCTTCAAATCCTTTGATACCAAAACCAGCTTTCGAAGCTTGACTTAATGCACTACCTAAGCTTGTAGTTTGTTGCTGAGGGCCAAACATATTCATAAAGCCAGCAAATAACTGATCTACAATCATTTTTTGTATAGCCATCCTTATTAGACTATCAATCACACTTTTTGCTACTCCCTTCATAGCTTCTGCGAAATTCTGTGCGCCTGTAATTGCATCTGCGAAACCATCTCCAAATTCATTAAATAATGGCATGTACGCATCTCTAAATTGATCTTGTTGCTTCTCTAATTCTCTTAATGCTTTTTCTGCTGCATCTGCATTATCTTTTATTTTTTGTTCTTCTTCTTCATAACCATGTATTAATTGTTGTTTAGTTAACAGTGCGTTTTTTTGTTCGTCAGTAAGGTTCATTTGACTTATTTTAAAATTATCTAATGCTTGCTCACCTTTTCTAAATTTCACTAACTGCTCATCTAATTGTTTATTTAAACGATCAAATGTTTCTATTTGCTTAGTATTTAATTTTTCTTTATCTTCATCAATATCCTGATTTTTTTGCTTTTGTTCTCGCAGATTTAACAAATTCATAATTTGTTCCTTCTCTGCGTCATTTAGATTCATTTGCGAAATTGTGTATTCGTCAATTTGTTTTTTTGTTGCTCCAATCTTGGCTATTTGTAATTCAAGTTGATCTACAAATCTTTTTACAGTTTCTTCGCGATTTTTCTCTACATTCTGTGCTTCTTTTATACCCTCAAGTCTGTCTTTTTCATCATGCAGAAGTTTCACATTAGCTAGAGCTTCTTTTTCTAAAGCATCACTCATGTTAAGACGTTTTACAGCTAGTATATCTAATTCTCTTTCAGTCAGACCGAGTTGCTCTATTTCTTTTTTCTGATTCTCTATGAATTTATTAAATGTAGGATCAACACCTTCCAAAATCTTCTGTAATCTTTCTATTTCGGCATTTGCTTTTTGTTGAAGAACTCTACCCTCCGCTACTCTTTTGTTGTACGCCTCTTCACTTTCTGTAAAAGCAAGAATGACTCCAGTTGCTTGTTCTACTCTTCTTTGTCTTTCTTCAACTTGGTCGTTAGCTTTTGCTAAAACTTTTCTTTCTGCTTCTAATTGTTCTTCTAACTTGGTTTTGGCAAATTCTTTTGCTGCGCCTGTAAGCTTATTAAAACTTTCTGCTGATTCTTCACTTTCTTTTATCATTTCTTTCATTCTGTCACGAACGACAAATAGATTTGGAGCAAGCGTCATGGCAAGAGCAGCACTCACCGCTAGAATCGCACCAATGACTGCTCCTTTAGATCCAAACAATGAAGCAATCTGTCCACCCTGTTGTCCAAAAACCAACAAAGCGTTCTGACCCATTTGTAATTGCACAGCAACGTCTTGAACTTGGTGTCCAACTTGACCAAATCCACCGCGCATAAGTCTTAATTGATTGTTTACTGATTTAGAGGTATTTGCTGTTCTGTGCATAGCATTATCGACATTTTTCAAGCCTCTTTGTACTTGATCAGTGCCGACAACTTTTGTTTCTACTACCGCAGTTGCAATTTTAGCCATTATTTTTATCCTTTACCTTACTTGCTTTTATTCTGAAGTAAGTGAACCAATGCTGAAACTCGTCAACAGTCATCTCTAATATTGTGTTGAGTGGTTGACCAAGATGTTCTGCTAACTGAAACATAAGAAATAAATCAGTGATCTCACCTTGGTCATTAATTAGTTTTTTTCGCGTTCCTCTTCATCTGTTGCAACGCTCAAAACAAAATTTGCCACTCGTGATAAAACTTCTGGATCAACTTTGTTTTTAAGGCTGTGTTTATCACCAACGTCAAAGAGGTGTTTCCCTTTTTCGTCAGTGCAACCAAATATCAAAGCGTACACCAGGTAATCAGTATTATCTCCATCTGCTCGATTATACCAATCAGATTTATCTTTAAGAGATAAGTTCTTACAATAAATTGTTGTTTCCCATTCAGGTACTTTTAAACTTCTTATCTCTTTGTTATTAAAATGCGATACCGCAGTATCAATTAACTTTCCCATGGTTTTTTACTCCCTGTTATACAGTTGATTCAGTTAAAGCTCCGTTACCAGTTACAGTAAATGATGCTTCTACTAATCCATCTACAGATGCGTTCTTTGTTACACTAGTAACAATCGCAGCACCAGACCACTTCACTTGACCAGAACTATTTCCACTTGGATAAAGATTAAGCGTAACTGCTGCTCCTTCCACAAATGCTCCTTGTCCAGTGCTATCTGAATCATTCCAGATGACACTAAAAGAGCTCGTCCAAGATTTGAGTGTTGGTTTCACAGTCATAAAGCTTCCAGAGGTTCCCATAACAGTAGAATCTGCTGTTGCACCTGTTAACTCCAATGACCAATCTCTTATTTCAGCAACGGCATTAGTCCCACTAAAAACCGCGCCACCTACTCCAGCATAAGTTGACATATTTCAAACTCCTCGCGCCTTTGCGCTGTTTGTTAGTTTAGGCTATTGCCATTAAATAGCGACATCTGGATTGTTTTCACGCACTTGATATCGCACTTCAACAGTTAACGTAGCTATACCCACGGGCTGATCTCCGTCACCATTGAAATCTGCATCGAAGTTGCTAATTTTAGTTTCAATAGCATTACCACCTCGACTTAAATCTGTATATAACGCCTCTTCTACTTCAAGACATATTTGATCTATCTGATCATCATAACCACTAGATCCTCGCACAAATACTTCTATTGTAAAGTTTACTGTGCGTTCCTGTAGTCTTGGACTACCTATGGAATGATACTCAACTATTTCGTCTTTGCTATAGAGCATCATACACGGTAACTTTGGCGAAGCTACGGGATAGACTCTTGATTGAAACACATTTGTTCCGACTGTCGTCAATCCAGTAATAGTCGTTTTAATATTATCTCTAATTAACTTTCTGACATGAGCCATTATGCTTCTAAACCTATCTCTGTCATTCCTGTTCCATCTTGCATAACGACTCTTACCGTGTAATTAGTAGACCTTAAATTTATATTATCGCCTTCCGCGATACTTGGAACGTCTGCTGTTCGCACCATAATTTTTGGTTGGGTCAAGGCGAAGCCCACCGATCCACCCGCCTCTACGGACTGATAAATGTTATCGAAGATTGCTTTTATTGTAGATGCACTACCACCTACGGGCGTAAATACTACGTCCTCACCAAAATCCGACAACATAATCAATCTGTCACTCGCGGTTTCAACCATCGTTATTTCTTGTCTTCACATTGTCTTTTTTTACGTCAACACTTTTATTGTGAACTTTTGGTGATGTTCCATGTGGAACAATGTATCCGTTCTTCATCAAACGATCAGCAACATCATGATTATAAAGTTCCACTGTCTTGCCAACGCCATAATCGTGACCTTCCACGATACATTTCTTTACGACTTCATATTTCATAACAATACCTCAAATAAAGGGGGGACGAACCCCCCTATATTAATTAAGAACCGTCATTACCAAACGCGAACGATACAGCGTGACGTACAGCTACGTCTACACTTTGTAACGCTACGATTCTGACAGTACCAGTTGTTGATGCAGTATATGGATCAACAGTAATGTCGATACCACCAAACATACCAATCAACAGATCATCAAAGTTACCGAAGTACAAGTTACCAGCAGTACACTGATTAGAAACAATACCTGTGTAACCATTGAGGGTTCCTCCTGGCTCAACAACAAACTGTGCTGTGTTAGTTGCTTTCTCTACAGTCTTTAACGCACCGTACATTGATGCTGGCAAGATGTATGACAAGTTACCCAATAGAGCATTGTCTGTAGCAACAGCAGTCTCAAGTGTTACAACTTCAGCAAATGTTGGATTTGCCGCTGCGAAGTTTGTTACTTGATTTACACCAGTTGTGTTTAAAATACCAGTTGGGTTTCCAGAAGATCCGCTACCTTCAAGTCCAGCTTTATCGATTGCAGTACCTAACGCCCTTGATAGATCATCTCGTATGAGACTTTCTACGTCTAAGCTTGACTGTATCAATAACTGACGAGTAACGTCTGTGAACGCACCTAAAGTCTTAGGAACCATTGAAACTTGTCCAACAGTCATTTCAGACTCAGAAGCCGCACCACCTTCGGACGAAATGAAAGATGCAGTAGAAGCAGCAGTCTTCTTTGGTATCTTAACATCACCAGATAGACCACTTAACATTCTAGCTCCAGCTTGCATTACAGACGAAGAGTTCCTAAGAACATCAATGAAATCGCCACCACGGAAATCATCTGTGAACAACGCTGAGTCGTCCGATGAGTTCATGTCACGCTTCCAAGTTCTTAGCACTTCTGCTGGTAACATAATGCCTTGTGCATTAGTACCATACTGATCAGAAGCAGCCCTTGAACATTCAAATTCAAATGCCGCATCTTCTTGCGCTCTTTTATCCATTGGATTAGCAAGAGCTTTGATAGCTCTAACAAGACTAAATCTTTTGATTTCTGTCGTGTCCATACCAATGTCTTGACTTTCCAAAGCACGATCAGATCCGATAACTTCTAACAACTCGCCACGGAACTCTTCAATAGACTTCCCATCCGCGATTGCTTTATTAGCCATATCGGACTTGTTATGCCTTGCACCTAGTTCAACAATTTCTGAGTGATTTTTCCTCGCGGCTTGTTGAGCTTCTTTCTTAACCGCATCCATATCAACTTCTGACATAGTGTTTTCCTCTCTAGTTGCAGTTTTAATTACGGGTTCTTTTAGAGGCTCGTTTGACCGTCCAACTCCGACTGTCATATCGGCTGGTATAGACACTAAACTTGCTTCCACGGGACGCCAAGATTTAGCACGATATGTGGTTTTATCTTTGTTATCCCGTTCCATTTTATTAATCGCATAGCCAACAGATATGTTAGCCTTAATGCCATCAACAACATCACTAAATGCTTCACGAGCCATTTCACCTTTTCCAAAGCGAACTTTAGCGCGTAGTCTGCGCGCATCCTCATCAAGATCTACTGATTCTATAACTCCAATCTGCTTATTCTGATCATGATCCATAAGCAGAGGAGCGCGACCACTAGCTAAAAACGACAAATCTATTGAGTCTCGCTTGTGATCTAATATTTCCTTTCCGAATGATCTATCGACAGGTTCTTCGGAACTTATCGCCATTCTTACTGTCCTGTTATCTTCGTCAATAGGTGACATTTCCATTGCCATTGCTCTATGCTTGACTTCGGCTTCATGCTCCCTATCAACGGTTTCGTTTTTAACGCCATCATTTACAATGACTTCGCTTTCGTTTTCCATAATAAAGTCCTTCAAATCTAAGTTTTCTTCCATTGCTCTGTCTTTGGATGACATTGGATGACCTTTTGGTAATAGATCAGTGTCATGCTTACCACCCCTAAACTTGCCATTACGTAGAGCATATAGATAAGAATTGACTCTTGCGTAAGCCCATTGTTCTGGTGATTTTACTGTCGGACGTACTGAACCCGGATTAGTTTTGTACGCTCCCACCCCGCGCCTAAATACAGCACTCAGTGTTCTTAAATTAGTTCTTTTCGATGTAACATTACCTACTTTTTCGTTATGATCAGATACCTTCTTTGCTAAACCTTCACGCACCGAACCAGTGATAGGTGATCTTTCGTCTTCGTCATCATAATCGTATCGTACATCTTGCCCTGTTTTCTCAATGTATTCTTCATGTGTTTCACATGGCATATAAACGATATTACCATCCTCATCGTGCGAATGACTACCAACACACCCTATCTCGCGCGCTCTATCTTCTGCTTCTTCTTCTGTGGTAAATACATCATCTCTGATCTCTTCTCGTTTCATTGCTCTTTCCTCTGCTTTATTTATTTGCGCTACAACCTTCTTAGAAAACGTAAACCCTGGATCTCCACCCCAAAGACTCCATGCTATCCTACCAGCACTTGGATAACCATCTTCCCCAGGTCTAAATCCTTCTGCTTTTTTGTCAACTTCATGTCTACTAAAAAAGGAGAACATACGCTTAATAGTATCGGGTGACAATTCTTTTCTATTTTTAATATCACGCGCTCTGGCAACCCCTACTTCTGTCCCACCTCTTCCGTGTTCTTTACGCCACTCTAACCCTCGGATAGCTTCTTCAACCATGCCCTCAGTAGGTATTGTGTTGATTTCTACACCGTTAATTATCGCCACTATCTTCACCTACAATCTCTGGATCTACAGCATTTGTGTTTGCTCCATATGGTTCAAATGCGTAGGATATACCATATTGTTCTGCTACATCTTTGTCTCTTGCTATCTGTGACGTCAATTCTTCTATATCTTTTCCATATTGCGATGCGACATCTGATAAACTTAACACACCTGTTTTTAGACCTAAGACAGCAGCGTTCATTTCTTTCTGCGGATCAACCCAATTCCAAGCTTTACCACGGAATGTTGCTGCTTCAGAAAATCTATCGTATTGTCTTACAGGAATACCAAAAGAGTTTATCTCCATGGCTGCTGACAACCATTCGTCATATATAACACGAACAAAATGATCAATCATAAAGTTCTGTAGATTCCGATAGTTATCTCTCTCTTCTAATGCACCTTGTCGAATAGACGAATAACTTACTGATTCTAAATCATTAGATAAAGCAAAGTAACTAACGCCTAAAGCAGACGCGATACCTTTTAACACTGCTTTATGAAACGCATCAAATTCGTTATTAGGATATTGCGGGTCAAACGTCTTAAAATCTATACCATTCGGTAATTGATGGAACGTACCTGGTGATGCTTCCATAATAGGCATGTTTGCTTGCAAATCATCTGCTATGAATCCATCTCCACTTGGACTAGTGAAAAATCCCATTTTAGATGCGCCAATTCTGGCATTTACTATTGCCGCTTCTCTTAATGCGCCTAACTGCTTCATAGCTGGTATCGCACTTGTCATCCAAGGCTCTCCACGCGTTTGTCCAGCACGTATGGGATCATATAAATGAATCATCTTGTTTGCTGGTATTCTTACATGCTTAGGCGTTTTGGCACTTGTAGTAAAGTCATAATCGCCAGGATGATACGTAAGCACATGATATGCAACAGGTTTTCTAAACTTATTTAGCTCTACACCCATTCGTATACTGTTGCCATTAGGCAATCTTTCGTTCTTTTGCTCGTCAATCTGATCTGGTTCTATAAACTCTATTGCAAAAGAATCATGAAACTTTGCTCCTCGATGTTTAACGATAAATACTTCACCATCACGCGCTAGAGATTCTATTGCAAGCTTCTGTGCATCTACCCATGAAAGAGTGCCATCCACAGTACAATTACCTAATTTACCCCATTTTCTAAACGCGTGTTCTGTTTTGCTGTTACCATCTTGGTCTAATCTACCTACGGAATCAGTCGCTTTGACCTGTAAAGTAAACCCTCTGTCTCCAATTACGTTATTCTTAAGTAGATTTAAGTATTTTTTTGCGTATTCGTTGTTTCGCGCTAGATCTCGCGCCCTAGATCGTATTGTTTTGAGCGCTGGACGTAATTCAGAGTCAGATGAGCGTTCCGAACCCTTAAAATCTGCAAAAAGATTGCCTGTATTAGCGGCAGCGTAACTTCGCTTGAACATTTGCTTTTTTTTCTCTGGTTTACCCTTAAAAATGTCCAAAATTGCCATTTAGAACCTCACTTGTATTGTGCTAGACCCTTTTCTGCCATTTTTAAGATCTAATTCGTTGTTTTCATGCAAAACTTCCTGTCTATAGAAATCTCTTGCATCTCTTAACTCTTCAAATGTAAGTTTTGTTAGTGATCTTCCAGCAATACTATAGTTAGCAACGTCACTGTCTGCTTTGCCACTCAACAAACTTTCTATTTTAGTCAGCATAATCTCTGCATGAGATCGCGGATCTGCTTGATTTACATCTAAATCTGGTAAGATATCAAACGAACCTCGATCAACAACCACTCTTTCGTTGTCAGAGTTACGTAATATCTCAAGTTGATAGTAATAATGACCAGCGTTGAAGTTTGCACTGGTCGCACTGTTTACAGTAAATAAATAATGTGTTGTCTGACCAGTTCCAGTAATGGTGATCTCATTCGCACCACCACCAGTAATCCTTGCTACGTATTTAGCTGTGAAAGAATTTGTTGGGTAATCGGTTACGAGATCTGATCTTTTCCATTGTGCAAAATCACCAACAACAATTTCTGCTGGTTCATTTTCTGGAGCGTTGGTAGCGTCAAATGCGTTTGCCATGTTTTTACCTTATCGCCACGAATTAACAAAACTCTTTTTCGTTTTAGGCACGAAAGATTGTTTTTGTTGCACAAGATTCTCCTTTTGAGGTGTCGCTCTCTCTTGCGCCTCTCTTTTATCTGCTAATGCGTTAATATCAACATTTAATATCGCATAAGCAGAAATCGCGTACACAAAGCAGTCTAACGCTTCATTACGCGGTCTTATTTTCTGGAATACCCTCTTTTTGTATCCACGAGAAAATTTTGTTACAATCTTTTCTGCTGTAAGTTGTCTGAAGTATTCATCATTCAAATCATCATGAAAATGAATATATCCAGCACCTTCATCTTTAATTCGTAAACGTGCGAATAGAAGATCCTTTGCTGTATCAACGCCAACAGGAAATAGTAGGCATTTGCCTATATTATTCTTTGACGGTCTACCAACAATGGCTTTTCCTTCGCCACCAATACCCTTTATTGCAAAAACACGCCTTGCATAGTTCTTCTTGCAATACGAGTATACAGTATTCGTGAAATGTCCACCACTATCTACGCAAGTAGCCCTTATAGGTAATGTTCTACCATCATTTGTTAAATATGTAGTGAATAACTTTGTATCTAATGTTGTCCATAATTGGGGAGTAGATGGATCACCGTAGATAGCGTCATGACTAATTACCCAAGACTCGTCATCCCTTCCCCATCCAATAATAGACAATTCTAATCTATCATTCTGTACGTCTACACCACACGTTAGGAATATAACTTCTTCGGGTATATTTTCTCCATATGCTTCTCTTCGCTCGGTCAAAGAATAGTCGTCTATCGTTTCTCCTTGATCTTCCCATGTTTCAGCTAAATACGTATTAGTCCATACTCTTAATTGTTCTGGATTTTTACGCATAGCTAAAAAGTCACGTACACCATCTGCCAATGGTGTCCAAGGTGAATATAATCCAGAGATACAAAAACCAGCAACGCCAGTAAAATCTGCATCCGCAATCCAGTCACCATTACGGATTGACCATCTTCGGTCCGAATCTGTCCACAAAGTGTCACAGTTAGTACAAAGGTATTTTGCAGAATCAGGGTCACCTTTTTCCCATTGAACATTTGACCACTTTAATTTCTGATAAGTCGTGCAATGTTTACAAGGTACTTGATAATATCTTTGATCGGATTGTTCAAAAGCTTCTTCAATCCTACTAGCATCTTTATTAGTAGGGGTAGACACCATAACAATCTTTCTGTTCCAGAACGTAGCTGCACGTTTGCGCGCTAATTGTATTGGATCGCCTTCCGTACCAGCACTAGGTGGATATCGATCTACCTCATCGCACAAAACCAGACGAATAGGTCTACTTGCCAAACCACTTGGGGAGTTTGCGCCAACCAAGGTCAAACTGCCACCAGGAAATAATTTATGTAATGTTGTATTACCCGAATCTCGAGCGCGTGGATCTTTTACTTTACCCTTCAAACACGTAGTCGCACGTAACAAACCATTTGCGACTCTGTCCTTTGAGAACGTCTGCGCCATCTCTAACGTAGGTTGTAAGCATAAGATAGGCGATGGATCACTGTCGATGTGATAACCAATAATATTTAATAATACTTCTGACTTACCAAGTTGCGCGCCAGACATTACAACCACTTCTCTTATCTTAGGATCAGAGCAAGCGTCCATTATGCCTCTTTGATATTCTGCTCTACTGGTATGCCAGCTTCCTGGCTCTGCGCTAGTTTGTGAGTCTAGTCGTCTTTTTTGGTCTGCCCACTGACTTACGCTTAGTCTTGGTGGTGGCTTCAGCACTTGCATCGCTGTTTTCAGATGAGTCAACAGATCTGCTTGTGGATGATGGGTTAACGCTTGGCTCATATGTTGTAAGTTCTTCTAACGCCTCATTCAGCAAATCTTCTAATATGTCTTGACATACAGAAGCTTCTGATTCCACAGATACAACGGGTGCTGCTTTTGTCGGTATACTTAATAACTTACCCTTCAAAGCCCCTAACACATCAGTCCAAGCTTTTACAACGTCCTCTGCTACAACAAGCGTCCCGTGTACCTTTGCCAACTCAAGCTCTGCAATCTCAGCTTCAGCGTTGACCTTTCTTGTCCTTGCAGCGTCATAACTCGAACCAAGCTTAACACCACCAGTTGATCCCATACTCTCTCCTATTAAGGAATTATTGTTGAAAAGAACCAAAATGTAAAGTCACATAAAATTAGTTTAGAGAAATTCTATCACTAAAAAAGCTTCGCGCGCCGCGCACCCC
>TARA_R100001440_G_scaffold20142_2_pt1 | contig 16146 bp, 8 predicted proteins | sample TARA_R100001440 | Tara Oceans TARA_R100001440 (sample SAMEA2622112) | marine metagenome | biome: marine biome (ENVO:00000447); feature: surface water layer (ENVO:00002042); material: "saline water (ENVO:00002010), including plankton (ENVO:xxxxxxxx)" | depth 5 m
ATGCTTCACCAGGAAGCTCGATTCCAGCTCTTGCAAGTCCTTTAAAAGCAACTGATGGAGAAAGTAGTCTTGAAAAATAATTTTTAACACTAGTAGCTACCATTTCATCTGCTGGCCCTAAAAAAGCGTCTACCGTTCTACCAAATATTTTACCAGTAACATACTCAGATAAACCCTCAGCAGCACCACTAATAGTAGAACTAACCACCATTTGTCCATAACTTAAGTCTTGACCGTATATACCACCAGTATCTTGATATAACTCTCTTTGCTCATAAAGGCCTTTGTAAGTACTACCACCAGCGTTTATTGAAAGTAAAGGCAGCGCCCAGCCCCCAGTAGTTGCTATTGTTGCTAATATTGGCACTTGTGATAAACCTTGCGTTAAAAAATACTCTAACCAATCTGTGTTATCTCCTTTGCCAGCTTTTAAATCGTCCCATGACATTGGAGGTTTTACAGTAGCGTCCATTCTACTTATAGTTTCATCTATACCATCACTTAATGATCTCCACATAGATTGTTTTCTTCCTTTGCTATCTTTGCCAGCAAATAAAGAATCTTTATCAAAAAGTATATTTGTTCCAAAGTTTCCAATAATAGCTTTAGCACCTCTAGCTAAATCTGGATTATTTTTGAAAACTTTGTCTATCATCGGATCCACAGCCTCATCAAAAAAGTCAGATAAGCCTTGAGCTGCTTCAAGAAAACCTTGGCCAAATTGAACACCTATTTTTTCAAGTGAAGACTGAACAAACCTCGTATCTAAGTCGGTAAATAATGATTTAAGCCAATGCGAGTCTGGAGCGCCATCAGTTTGAAACATTCCATGTATTTTTTTAGCTTCAGCATCAGCAATATTAAAAGCACTATCATTTAATAATAACTTATCTAACTGTTCCGCATTATCTTGATAATTTTTAATTGATTGTTTATATTCTAAATTATAAGCTGCAATAGAGTTATAAGCGTCTGATGTTTCTATACTAGCAAAATTCGTAATATTTTGATAATCAGTTATTTTTTCAAACTGTTTATTAAGATATTTTTGAGCTTTGTTTTTTGCCGCCTCTGATTTTTTATTTATTTGCTGTTTGTATAATTCTAAAGCTTGTTCTGCTTCTTTCGTTTTTTTAGCTTCGTATTCTTTTAATTGATTATTAACGTTAGTTTCTAAAGTTTTAATTTCTTTAGTATAAGCTTCCCATTGAGCATTTCCTTGTTCAGGCGTTAACTTGCCGTTTTTAATTTTGTTTTCTAATTCTTTAAGTTTATTATCAACATCTTGTTTTGTAGGTAAAACACTTTTTATCTTTAATATATCTTCTTTAATTTTTGGATCGTTATAAATTTTATTTACAACTTCCTTAGCGCCTTCGTCTATTTCTTTTTGGCTTGGTAAATTACTTTCATATATTTCATTAGCCTTGTCTTGATAATAATCTATATCTACATTTTTCTCCCAAACACTTATTTCACCATCTCCATCTGCGTCTTTTTCGTCAAATTTTAATCCTGATTCATCTTGTAACTGCCTTAGCACTTCAGTATTAGTTTCAATTGTTTTATTGTCTGCTTTTATATTAGTCTCTATTTCATTTATTTTATTAACCTCTTTTACTTGATTATCTTGCTTTTGAAATATTTCTGATTTATTTTGTATATTTAAAGCATTGTTAAGTTTTTCAAAATTTAATTTTTCAGCATCGCCCATGCCTTCTGTAAAGTCTTCTATCTTTTCTTGAAATCTTTCGTTATAATCTATATCTCTGGATATTGTTTGAAAATCTTTATGGTAAGCATCTTCTTCATTTAATTTATTTATAGCCTCTGTGTATTCTTCTTGCGTTATATTTCCATCTTGAAGATCTTTGTTTAATTTTATTCTTTTATCTCTAAAACCTTTAGCAATAGTTCTTTGCTTTTCTACATACTCTTTAAATTCTTCATCTCCAAATAAATCTTCAGCTCTTTGCTTACCTAAAAAATCAGTTATACCTTTTTCTTCTTGATCTTTTCTCCATGCGTTATAAGCATTTTTTTGCAACAACGCTTCGTGCTGTTTTACTATAGGATTAGCTTCAAGTTCTGCTATTTTATCTTCAGTTTCTTGTTTTAGTTGTTTTGTGTATGTTCCTCTTTTAGATGGTCCAAAAAGATTATCATCAAAATTCATATCTTCTGGTATGCCGGTTATATTATCTAAATCTTGGCTCTTTAAACTATCTAGTTCATTTAGTAGATTATAATTATTATTCGTAGTGTTGTCTAAATTTTCTACAACATCACTAAACGATGACGTTCTTATTTTATGATTTTCTTTAGCCACATCTTCTAAATCCATTACTTTAGTAGAATCATAATTAGCTGAGAAAAAATTATTTATTTGTTGTATAGCGTCGTCACTGTACAAATTAACTTTTAACGATTTTCTTCTTCCATTTTTATCTGGTGGCCCTAAAACCTCCATAAAATCTCCTCCAACAACAGCTTCATTAAAATCAAAACCAAATTTACCATATTGTAATTTCATTGCCGCTACAACCCTTCTTTCTCTACCAACCAAGTCAAGGCCGCCAAGACTAGCATCACCTATTTTACTTTTATCACCAGTGATAGAGTTTATAATAGGGTCAACTATTTTTTTAAAATGCCAAGGCAAAACGCCTACCCCATCAAAAGCATTATCAGGCAAAAGAGGTATTGATGGCTTTTCTGTTTCTTCATCTTCCCAACTCCAACCTTTTGTTGCTATATATTCTGTAGCATCAGAGTTTAATAACTCTAATCTTCTTGATGCCTCACTAGCCGCAGGGCCTCCAGAATCTATAATAGACTTAAGATTCTTTTTTTCTTTTTTAATTTTATCTCTAAGATCCATGCTAGCAATTACTTTTGTTGGATCTGTTTTTTGAAAAGCATTTTTAGGCCTAAACATCTTTGAAAAAATGCTTTGAGCGTCGCCAAGCTGCTCTCCTTTAGTTTCTTGTTTTATTAATTCATTTAACCTATTTTCTTCTACCGCTTCTTCATCTAGGTCATTTCTTCTTTTAACTTCCTTTTTAGCTTCTTCAGATTGATCTTCTTCATCAATAACTTTACCGTCTTTTTTTACCGTAGTTCCACCAGCATCAGTATTGACAACTTCGCCACTTTCTGTTTTTTGACCAAGTGGATTTTCAATTTTAAACTTTAAATCTTCTAACGATATTTTAGACAAGTCTTCATTTTTATCACCTGTTATTGATCTATACTTTTGCTCTAAAGTAAATCTTTCATTATCTTCTTGATTGTTTTGATTGTCTTGAGGTTGAACTACCTCTTTATTTTGAGGGGTGTAAAATTTAGTATTATCAATTTTATCTACTGCTTTTTCTTTAGTAAATAAACCTTTAAATCCTTTCCATGCATCTTCTATTTCATCTGGAACAAAGCCTTCTTCTCCAGAAAAATAGCTTGTATCTCTTTCTTCTGCACTAGGATTTTCTTTTAAAAATATATCTACGTGTTCTGGTCGAACATACATTTTTTCGCCATTTAACACAAATGTCTTTTTATCCATAACTGTTTCGTTAGTTACCCGTTAATAATTTTTTTATATAATAGGAGGATTTTTTGGGACAAAAACTCTGTTTTCATCTAGCTTACCGCCTTGTAATGCTTGTGGTGTAGCTTGATCAACTGGATCAACCGCTTGTGGTTTTGTTTGGTCCATTTGCATGCTTCTTCTTATAGCAGGACTTAAATTGTTATTATAATTTTGCTCTAATGCTTTGGTATAATATTCTGCTAAATAATCTTTTAGCATGCCTTTGTCTTGCATAATTACATCTGATATAATTTTAGCATCTTCAGATGTTATTCTACCATCTCCTGGCGTAGGGTCTTGTACTTGTGCTTCAGGTATACCCATGCCAGCGTAAGTACCTTTTTGTATAGCTAATATTAAATCGTCTTTAAATGTTCTATTGCCAAATATTCTATCTTGTACTAAAGAATCTATATTGCCACTTTCTACAATTTTTTGTTTAATATTATTAAACTCTTTTTGATAATTAAAAGTTGGGTCATCTCCGTCTTGTATAGCCTCTGCTTTTCTAACAGTGTCATCTAATAAAACTTTCATACCTTCTTTACTACCTTGATCTAACTTCATTCCACTTAACATGTCAGTAATTTCTTGCATTGACATCCATTTACCATCTTCCATTTCATAACCTGGAACTTTATCTTTAAATATAGGCTGGCTAGTTCCATTAATTATATTAACTATATTATTAGCCATAGGTCCTAATTTATCAACTGGATTATGCCCAAATGAATTAGCATTAGTTAATGTTTCTGCTATTTTTTTCTTAAACTCTTCTGGTACAGTCATCATTTGAGCCATCTCTATAGTTTCTTGCTGTACATTAGCTTGCTCGTTTTTATCACCATTAGCGAAACGAATTTGTCTATTTTTTGCAAAGCCAAATATTTCTTCTCTTTTTTCTGGTGTAACTTGAGGATCTCTATTTAACTCGTCATTCATTAACTTTAAAAACATCTCATTTTGGCTAGGCATAGCTTGTGGCTGTGCTTGCTCCATTGGCTGTTGACTTTGTGGTACGTATTCTTCTTCCATTATTATAATATTTTAAATTCAACATCAATCTTAGAATAATCAACACTATCATAACCACCGTTATTAATTATAGCATTACTAGGTATTTCATCTGACATAACGCCTTGATAAGTATGCTCTCCAAAAAATCTATCTATGTATTCAAACATGTATATATTTATACCGCTAGGCGATTTACCTATTAATTTAATATTCTTTTTTAATCTTTTATCAGAAAATGCGCTACCAAGTAACTCAAAGCCACTACCTATAGTATCTCCTATCGCGTCAGTTTTTGCTTGTTGAGCGTTCATGGCTGCTTGTTGAGCGTTTGCGGCAGTTGAGCTAGCATCTTGAAATAAAGCTTGTTGTTTTTTAAATTCTAATTGTTGAGACGCTTGTTCACCTTTAGCAACATTGACATCAACATCTGCTTGACCTTTAGCAATTTGTTGAGCAACATCAAAATCTCCTTTCGCTTCTTGTGATTGTAATCTACTAGCTTCTTTAGCGGCCATTGCTTGATTAGCTGCTTCTTGCTTACCTATGCTAGCAGAAGATTTTTGTGCAGCTAACGATCCTTGTTTTGCTAACGATTGGGCTAAAGCTGCTATACCACTACTACCAGCAGAACCCCTTAGTCCGTCCATTATATTAGCTTGACTTTGCGCAAACTGTTGAGCTTGAAAATCAGCTTCTTGTTGATTAACAGTTAAGTCTTCCATTGTATTCTCTAGACCAGAATATGGATTTTGTAGTCCAGCAAATTGATTTTGCATACCTTCAAATGGATTGCTAGTGTCAACATTTGAAAGCATATCTCTCATACGCGCTTTTTCTTCAGCAGCCTTTTCAGCGGCTCTATCTGCTTTTTTAGCAGCTTTACCAGCTTGTATACTTTTATATACACCACCTACTAAGCCACCAATAGCTCCAAATATTTTTAAAGGGCTTTCTGTATTTTCTTTAATATATGACATAATTGCTATTTTACTATTATATAGTTACATTTTTTGCTTATTATTTACTGCTTTCATTTATTTCAGTAGACGCGGTAAATAGCTCAGCTTTTGATCTATCGTTGTTTTTAAATTGCATTTTAGAAAAATAACCTAATAAAGAATTCATATTTACCGTTTCATCTTTTTTAAAAAATAAAAAATCATTTAATGATGGATTAGAGTTAGCATTAATACTGTTTATTACTAAAGTTGTTGTTTTTGTTCCGTCATCTAAAGAAGTTGTATTATTTATACTTTCTACATTTCCTAGTGGCTCTGATTCGTTTACTGTATCAAATCCTCCTAGCGTAAGTGATGGCGATGAGTAAAAAACTTTATCGCCCACCTGTAATGAAGGATATTGATCTCTAGGTATTTGTACTGTCCATGTTGCCATAATTATTTATTTAGGTTACTGTTAAAAAATCAGATGAGTCTAGCGTAAATGTAACGTTTGCCGTGCCAAACTTTTTAAGCAGGACGTATCCAGTTACAGTTGCTACAGTATTACCAGCGCTAAGCTTTATTGCTATGTTAGTTATTTCTATTATATTACCATGATTAGTCACGCTTTGATCCCAGTTAGAATTAGCATCAGTCATAGACCATACTGGCTTATTAGCTGTTGTAAAAGTAGTGCCACCAGAAGTTACTGTATATACATAAGTAAACTTAGCTCTTTCTGTTATTTTTCTAATATGCTTTAGTTTAGATACGTTATTATTAGCGACACCTCTATAAACTATAGCAGTTGCTGAAGTTACATCGTAAGTATTTCCAGCGCCATCATCGTCAGTATTAATTGTTATTGTAGGTCTTATGTATTGATTAAAAACTATTTGTGAAGATGGTGGCTGCGTTATGTTAGAGTTTAAAGTAGTGTTTCCTTTAGGATATAAATTTAATTTATAAGACTCGTTAGATGTTATAGCGGGAAACTTTTGTATAAATTCAAAAGTAGAAAAAATTGAACTTTCTGTTAATCCTGATAACGTCTTATTAACACCTCTAATAACACCAGCGTCTCTATCTAAAACGTCTATGTTAGCTGTATTAGTATCTATTATAGATAAATTATTACTACTTTTAAATAGTGTTAAGTCAAACTCAGCACCAACGTCACCATATATTTTTATGTTTGCGCTACCACCTACCTCAGCAACGTCTGTAGGTCCAACTATAATTTGTTTTATTTCTTTAGCTGTTTTCTTTACTACGCCAGTATAACTTATTATAACTTGAGCATTAGATGTTAAGCTAAACTCACTTACAAACATTATTTTATAATTCCAAACTTTTACAGTATCAGTCTCACCGTCTCTTCTAGTTATAGAATCTAACTGTAAAGATATAGTACCGTCAGGCATGTTTACTAATTCAATAGTAGGTGGGTTTACAAAATTGCATATTTCAGGAGAGTCATCTGCCGTTACTACTAAAGTACCAATTTGAACTAAAAAGCCAGCCGTCACATTTGAGGCAGACAAATTTGTAGTAACCACAGGATCACCCGATGGGCCTGATTGAGTAACCGTTGAACTGATAGTAGAAACAGTAGAGCTACCATTTAAATTTACAGACGTATCATCTATAAATGCTATCCTAAAATCTATATATCTTTTATTATCAACAGGTCTAGCGTGCCCTGTAAACGGTACATTTATAGTGTTTAGCTCAGCTGACATTTCAAACAAAATAGAAAAAACAAATGATACTGTAACAGTATTATTTATTTCACCAGCAACCGCCGTATCAGTAAAAGTTATGCTATCAAACTGACCAGGTAAAGTTCCAGGTGCAGAAAAATCTGAAGCAGACACTGTAAATCCTTCATTAGGAGTGATAATAAGGCTACCACCACTAATCATGCTTAAGCCCATTATGCTAGCGTCTAGATCTTCTATAAAAGTAAAAGTTGATACTGTAAAATTTATTGCCATAATTATTCTAGTGTTGGTGGATAAACGTTGCCATCAGTGTCTGTAGCTTGAGCTGTTGTTTCTTGTTGAAGTGTAAAACCAGTTGCTACAGGAGCTGCTAGTATAGTACCTAAACCTTGAACGTTAAAACTTTCTTTAGTATTTCCTTGATTTCCATTTCCTCTAATATAGTTAAACCATTTTCCTTCTTTTTCTATAAACTCAGGAACAAAGCCTGTTTGAAGGTCTGTATCTATGCTCGACACATGCCAACCTCTTTTTGAAATAGCTACGTTATTAGCAGAACTAAGGTTCGCTAAATTGTAAAACTCACCGTCTGTATAATCAACGCCTGAGTCTAAATGATCTTCTGTTATAAATCTCAATACTCTACTTTGACTACCTTCATAACCAACTGTTTTAAAAGATTTAATAGAACTAGGTGATTCGTTAAATAATACGTCTATACTAGAATCTGTGTGCGCTCCATAAAAAACGTTATGATTATTTACGCCTTCAGACGTTTTACCAACGTAGTGTTTATATATTTCGTTATTTTTAGTAGTATAATATCTATCTCCAATACTAACACCAGATGTTGGTATAAAAGATTTAAAACTTACCCAACCTTTTGACTTTTCATTAAAAGAAATAGTTTGATCATCAGACGGATTTTCATTTATTACGCCAAACTTATTCCATCTTAACAATGTTAAGTTATATTCGTCATTAACTCCGTCAAACGTACCTAAAATATTAGTATGATATTTTAATTTTTCTCTAAAATATCCTTTCATACCAACATCTGATATAGGAGTAATGCCGTTACCTGATAATCTTAATACAGCACCTCTTTGTTTATCAGCAAAATACATTCTGTATGCATCTGTAGCTAAAGATTCAGGGTTTTTTGATATACCGTAGTCACCAGCAAACGGAGTTGAGTTTCCTAAAACTCTATTAGTAGATGTTAATTGTGCATTACCTCCAGCATTAAATAAAACGTCTTTACCACTTGACATTACTTTTAATACTTTGTCTTCAGTAAACACAACAACATCATTATCTCTAGCTTTTATAGCTTGTATAGAGCCATAAGTAGTATTTAGGTCTTTAGTTATTTTTTCAGCCATGTTAAACTGATTTAAGTTGTTTACGCTAGATGTAGAGTTATACAAGCCTGAATATATTATACTACTTGTCTTTTCTTCTTGCCCATACTCTAAAAATACAGATGAGGCTTTTATACCATTATCTATTTGAGGAGCATTAAAATCATCCCTTATTCTATCTGATTCTACGCCGTTACCAAACGAATAACAATTATGCCACGCTAAATCTACTGGATATTTATAAAATTTTTTATCTATAAAAAATATTCCTGTTGTTTCAATAAATTTAAAAGAAGATGAACCATTAAATAATAAATTATTACTTAAATTTATACCAACTATATTAGCTACATTATTAACAACTGCATTAGTAACAAAAGTTCCTGGAATAATATTTTCGTTTACTAAACTTACGACTTCCATGCCAATAGATGGTGCTCCAGAACTTAAATCTCCAAATGCACTAATTATATCATCAATAGATATTTCAATATCAAAGTTGTTATTTGCTACACCAATATAACTTAATGATCTTGAAGGTAATGCAACTGGCGCACCTTCTGTAGTGTTATCTATTTTAGCATGACCTAAAATTTTAGATCTAGTTACTAAACCGTTTTTATGTTCAAATGAAATATTGTCACCTATAGCAGGATAATCTTCAAGATTACCTCCTTGAAGTATAGGCACTAAATTAACATCAGTATTGTCAATTGTTCTTTTAACAACAATAGCATTTTGTACTGTATTATTTATATATGGATTTCCTGATAAATTAAGATTTCGGGAAGTGGAAGTTATGGTTCTTTGTGCTTTAAACTTAGCAGACTTCTTTTTAGAATTATAAGCCCCAGTGTAATCTATAATATTGTTATCATTTCCTCTTAAAGGTATAGCTCTACTAGCTTCATAATATATATCTAGCCCTAAATCTTCTTTAGGCTCAGTTTCAAAACAAGCGGCACTTGTTTGTATAGAGTCTTCAGAAAGACTTTGCGACGATACTCTTTTTACAAACTCAATACCTGTACTACCAAGGCCATTATGTTTTATAACACCTAAAGGATCCCAAACGCTATTGTCTATACCAGCATTAATAGTTTCGCCCGAGGCGAGCACACGTCTAAATCTAACTATTATTGATGTTCTACGACCATAATCTAAATTAGCACCATCAAAATTAGTATAGTTAACACTTTCTATTGTTATAGGTCCACCAAGCTCGCCAGTTCCAGTTGAAGGATTAGATTGGTTACTTTGAAAAACCTCATAAACTTGTTGATTTGGATCTTCCGTAAATCTAAACAAAGTACCAGGTGTTTGCATTTTAGTTTTAAAATAAGCGTTAGCACCATTAAAGCCATCAGATTCTGAATCCTCTTTTACAACAGAAAATATAGCTTGAGCATCACCAACATTGCCTGTAAAACTACCATTAGTAAAAGCTTCGTGATTATAGTTAGTTGAGTCATCGTTTACTTGGTCAGACGTACCATAATTAAAACCACTCATGATGTCATTGCCTTCGTTATCTACTAGCCCAAACAGCGCTCTTGCTCTTACTGAGTCTAAAAATATATCTGCAGTTCTATCAGGATTATTAGCCCAGCTAACCCAAAACTCTTCTGTTTCTTCATTAAAGTCAGGTGTAGCAAAATCACTTTCTATGTTTGAGTTGTTAAAGTAATCTCCCAAAGCATCATCATCGCCATTAGCATCTTGGTAATCATCCCAGTCTTTATCTTCAAAATCCATATTAGAAGCGTAATCATTGTTATCAACAGCTGGATTTTGTTTTTTATTAGCTATATGACATATTTGATAAGAGCCTTCAACTTGATATTCTCCTAAAGAATCTCCTAAAACTCTATTTGTTAAAACATTATCTCTGGATATTTTAACAAAAAACTTACCATCAAACTCAGGTCTATTTTCTACAACTTGATCTCTAAGTTGAATATTATAAGTTAATCTACCAAGGTTTGAGTTTGCGCCTGAGTCTATATAGTTATCAACAGATTGAACAGCTGTACCTAAAGTACTTGGGTCAGGTAGTTGCTGTAGTATCTTTTGATACATAAACACATCTGATAAATTAAATGGATCTCTAATACCAAACCCATATTCACCACCATTAGCGCCACCTTTTATGACTCTAGTAATTTTTCTAAAAGGACTGTGCGCATGATAAAAAGTACCATCAGTGTCTTTGTATTTACCAACTATTCTTAACAATGCGTCTCCTTCAAAATCTAACCCATTTAAATAATCGGTGTTTCCATCTTCATCGGGCTCAGCGGACTCTAATAAAATTCTATCAAAACCACTTTCTGTAGATGGATTACCATCTACTATTATATTGTCAGGGTGTGCATCATTACCTGTATAAGTTTGAGGATCTGCATCACTAAGTTGTCCTCCACCAAACACGTGTTTAGGCGCCATTACTTCTAGTGGAAAATCTTTGTGTGTTGTTTTTATATGATCTGGAGCTTCACTAGCTATAGCAATAATTTTGTATCTAGCCTCTTCATCTACAGCTGATTGAGAACCATGCTCATTTTTTAATATTAAATAATCATTTTCTTGTACTTTATTTCTATCAGCAGAATTAAAAGCTAGCCAAACGTTATTATCACCAGCATCGTACCATCTATCTAAAACTAAATTATAATATTCATTAGACGTTTCTTTTATGTAGTATTTAACATAATTCATCCATTCTGCTGGAGAGGCGCTTTGACCGCCACCAGCATTGATCCACTCAGGCGTTACTTTAAATTTATTAGAAAAATTAGATAAAGATTTTGCAACTTTAATAGTACTAGGAACACGCTCGGTAATACCGCTATCATTTTCTAAATCATAACCAGATGATATAACTGGCGTCTCTCTACCAAATTTATCACCAACAACAACACCTAGCTGATAATCTCTAATAGATTTTAATGATTTTTTTGGAAGTGGAAAAGATACGACTTCTGATAATATAGACGGCGTTAACCCTATAACTTGTGCCATGTCATAACCTTGTACATAATTTCCGTATAATATTCTATTACCTGATATACCTTGAGCTCTAGCATATCTAGGAACGTTATCCCAAGATCTAAGTAATTGGTTAGCTTCTACTACTTTGTATATCATTTCTGATGTTATAGTTAGCGAACCGCAAGCGCTTTCTCCTTCATCAATAGTTTCATCCCACTCAGAATAATCTATTCCTTTTTTTAATGTTTTAACTATGTATACATTTGCGTTATCTGTTGTCTTCCAAAGTATATCTATAGCTTTTACATCTAAGGGTCTAACTTTAATATTAGGTATAAAATTTTTAACAACTATTTTTCTAGCTGTATTAGCCATACCTTCATTAAATCCTTTGCTAGGTGTATATTCAAAATTACCAGGTAAAAAAGCTAGTTCAGACCAAGGGGAAAAAGTAGAGCACTCGTTATCTTCATATTTATATCTATAACCAAATCTACCAAATTTTGACTCAAACAAAGGTCTTTTTATTTCTAAAGACACATTCCAATTACTAGGATTATCTTGCTCGTTTAAATCTTTATCAGCAAATATTATTGTAATTTCAGCTATATTATCATCGATATCTGTTACTTCTCCTCTTATAACAATTGGATCGTTAACGTTATTTGCGTTGAAAGTATAAATATCACCTTTTCTAAAATCAACGCCAGTTGGAAAAGGTACACTTACTGAGTCACCAGCTTCTACAACTTCATCTCCTTCAAAAAAATTATAACCTGTAAGTGGAAACTCTATTAAAGCTGGCTCTCTTTCAGAGACTGTCATTTCAACTTCAGGAGGTAAGTGAGGTGATTTTTTAATTGTTGTAATATTTTCTAACTTTATATCAGAGTTTATATCGCCAAGTGAATCAAGTAATGGTTCGATATCTTTGACATCAATAAGCTGTTTTGTAACAGGGTCTTTTACAAACAATTTAGTATGAGTTTGCCCATCATTAATTGTTCCACCTATATTAGTTCCAGCTTCACATCTGTCTATATTTATTTTTTTAGGTTCATGTTTTCCATCTGACCACATTAATAAATTATCTAAGATATTTATAGACGCAGATGGTATTAAATTTAAAGACCCAACTCCATCACCATTAAAATAATCAAACTCTAAAACTCTTTCTGGGTATATAAATTTTAAAACCTTATTTGTAAAGTCAAAATTAGTTGAGTTAGATAGATATAAAATATTAGATGTAGTATCTATTTTTATTATTCTTCTAGCGCCTGTGTTTCCATTAGGAAATAAAATATCTGTACTACCAGCTTGCTGCCCATATATTTCCATGCCAACTCGATATTTAGATGCATCAGCTACTGTTAAAAATGAAATATGACTACTTCCATCAGGTATAGCGTTGCTTCCAAAAAGATCAGATGATGTACAAGTAACAGCAAACTTGTCTATAAAAATAAATTTTCTGGATAAATCTTCATTAGCCCCTTCAACACCAACTTCAACTATACTGTCAACCCAGTGTGTTTCTGAAACTATATCAGCTGGAGTAACGCCATTTAATATTCCATTAATAGGAACGGGAGACGCTGTAAAATAATATGTTTTATCATTACCTTCGTCTGCAACGCTAGCTATAATTTGAGATTGATTAATATATCTTGTAGTAGTGGTCTCAGTGACTTTTTCATTTCCTTCTAAATTTTGCACTACACCAACGTTACCAATACCTGTAGTAGCATCAGCATCAGACGTTGATATCTGAATATTCATAGCGTCTCTATATTGACCATTAGGAACAATTCTTTCATCAAGATCTTTGTTCATCTTGGCACCTGAAAAATTACGTTTAATCTCTGGCATAGCTATTTAATTTGTTTACTCATGCCTTTTAGTACTTGAGTAAATTCTTCAATTTTAATATTTGATAATCTTATTTTTGCTTTTCTAGTTTCAGCAAACTTTTCTTTTTTAAATCTTTGAACTAAATATTCAGGTATATTAGATCTTCCAGATAACACACCGTACATTATGTGTTTATAGCAAGCTTCTTCGCAAAATTTATGTATAACCATTTCATTGTCTGTGCCTACTCCGTCACTAACATATTTTAATACTATAGTTTCGCCAGCTAATACAGAACCAAAGTGTATATGACCTCTAAGGTTATCTATATAAAAAGTACCGTTAGATTGTGCATATTGTGGATCTAATCCATATCTTCTACCTCTAAAATCTACTTCTATATCTGAAGTATCATTAACATTAGGATTTGGCTCAGTTGAATCTTGATAATTACTTAATGTATCACTAGGAGTTTGTTCAGTTAAATTGTTACCTGTAAATTGATACACGCCGTCAGAGTTTTGAGTTATAGCAAAAGGATTACATGTGTCTTTAGCTGGGTATAAAACTCTTTCGATACCATTACTACCTACTCTTGTTAGTTTAATGTAATTAACATAATCTTGAGGTAATGGCATTTTAAGCGTGTTAGGCACTTCTATCTCTTGAGATTTAAAAGATCGTAATACATCGTATGATAATTCTTGCAACGCTCTCATCGCGTGAAACTGAACATCTGTTCTATTTACTTTAGATATTATTTTATTTTCGCCTACATAAATATACATAAAGTTATTTATAATTTGTCTTAAAGCTATAAATTGATAGTTACCAAATCCAGTTGGAAAGTTTTCAGCTTCGCCTGAAGTATAATAATCGCTTTGTGATGTTGTTCCTAAAAATCCCATAATTAACTATTTTGTTCTTGATTAGTCATTTGTATGGCGTTTGCTCCAACTTGACCTATGTCTTGCTGTTTTGTTATAACGCCAGATAACATTAATATTTTTGAAACTAATGGTTCTTCTTCAGATTCTAATAGTTCAAAATCTTGAGCGTCAGCAGCTGATGAATTATAAAGAGCTTTTTCTTGAAGAACTACATATGTCCAATTTGGAGGCGTTGGCTTTTTATAATAACTAACAGTACAACTAGTGCTATCAGCAGGTGTTGGTGTTATTAATATAGTTGTAGCGCTGCGTCTAGAATATATAGGGCGATCTACATTAGGATATAAAGCGTTGTTTTGTGTAGTAAAACCTATAATATAATCTTCTTCTTTTTTAGTTACTTCTGTTGCTATGCCTAAATTTGTTTTTATATTAATTAATTTATATATATCAGTTGGTAAAGTTAAAACTCCACTAGCTACAGTAGTGTTAGTTTGAATTTTAATAAATGGAGATAACTTTGCTTCTATCATTTCTAAAGTATCTGTATATTGATCGTCATCTTTTAGCTTAGCGTTAGAGTTTCTAGCTTTATGAAAATAAGCCTCATATATTTCATTTTGAGCTCTGTCTGCTAATAGATTAAATTCTTGTGGTGTTAAATAGCCTCTTTGCTCTTTATTAAGCAAGGCTAAAACCTTTTGATATACGCTGTTTATATTTACTCCCATTGTTTTTATTTTACTATTATATAGTTACATAATAAAGTGGAAGGTTAGCCTCTAAATAAAAATAGCCACCCGTAATGAGTGGCTATTAATATTAGTTAATTATTGTTATTTAAATCTTTTTTCTATATTTGAGTATACTTCCATACCTTCGTCGGTTTTAAACCAATGAGCTAATGCTGTATATGGATGTTCGTCAAAAGGAATTGTCATAACTTTTCTACTAGTTGATCCCCACATAAAATATCGTTGATCACCTGATAACTTTAATATACCTTGTTCAACAGCTTTAATACCAAAGTTTCTAAGTTGTATATTATCATCGCTAACAAGCTCTATGAATAATTTAGGATTTCTTTTAGCAAATATTAATAAATCTCTTTTAAGCTCTTTAGAACTCATATTAGATACATCAGACCCTACTTCTACTCTCATAATAGATTCAGCCATGTCTATATCTAAATCTTTTGCCAAACTTAAAGCCTCAACTTCAAACTCTAACCAATCAAGTTGAGTTTCTGCTATTTCAACAGGTTTGTACTCGTAGTAAACTTGATCTTTGTGAGGATGATATAGTGATAATAATTTTTGTAAAGTAGTTTGCTCTCTAGGAACAAACAAAGCACCATTTCTAAAAACAATGTGTTCTAATCTTTGATCACCTTTCATTTCGTCTACAAATGGAGTTCTTTGGTTTTGACAGTATTTAAGTTCTCTTTCGTAACCTTGCTCTTCGTCAAACCAGTATATATTTGAAGATCTAATAGCTCTTGATACTGGCTTTTTCTTACCTTTTAAATAGTATACTCTATCTTTTATTTCCCATTTTGGTTTAGCTTTTGCTTCAGGAGCCACAACCTTAGGCTGTTCTTTTACAACCGTTGTTTTTTCAACTACAGGCTCTTGAACCTTAGTTGTTTCTTTTTTGTTTGTCATAATATAATATAATAAAAAATTAATAAATATAAGGGCGATACTAGACCGCCCTTATAATAAATAGTGTCTTACTTCATTAACATAAAGTTGTTAGCACCTTGTACTACTAAAC
>TARA_R100001440_G_scaffold42249_1_pt1 | contig 16047 bp, 17 predicted proteins | sample TARA_R100001440 | Tara Oceans TARA_R100001440 (sample SAMEA2622112) | marine metagenome | biome: marine biome (ENVO:00000447); feature: surface water layer (ENVO:00002042); material: "saline water (ENVO:00002010), including plankton (ENVO:xxxxxxxx)" | depth 5 m
TATTCTACCAAAGAAATAGCAATTAGAAATGATATAAGTGCTGATGCTTATGAAGGGGCAGCTGAAGTTGCTTTTGCAAAATCATTAGGTGACTTAGACGCTGATAAACTACAAGCGGCAAGTAATGTGTTATCAGCTAGGTTTGGTGAGGACGTTAAACCCTTTTACGAAGAAAACACAGGAGAGTATGCTTTTATTAATCCAGAAACAGGAAAAAAACAATTATTAAATCCTCCAAGTGCAGGTTTAGAAGATGTTGCAGGTCTTGGTGGAGATGCTATAGTTATGGTCCCTGATGCGATTGGTGCCACTATGGGTTTAATTTTAGGATCCACTCCACTCACTGCAATACCAGCTGCCACAACAATTGGTACCCTTGAGGGAGGTAAGTCAGGTGGAGCACTGAGCCTACTTGGATCATATGGAGCATCTTTCTTTGGCCCTGGTTTTTCATCAATGGTAGGAGCGGGTATTGGATCTGGTTATGGTTCTGCATTTGGTGATGCAGCACGTGTATATTTAGGAAATCAACTTTATGGTGTAAATAAAGGATATGATGGCTTCGTTGATACTCTTAAAAAAAGAGGAAAATTTGATATGCTTAATGCGGCTGTTACGGCAGGGGGTCTTACGATGGAAAAAACATTTAATTTAATTAAAGGTATAACCAAGGGGCACAGAATAGATCCTGATATTGTTGCAAGTATAAAGAACAATAGATTAAACGCAGATGAAACAAAAAAATTATTAGACGAAATGAATGAAACATTATCTCTTGCAAATATACAGGAGAGATTGCATTTTTCTTTAGGTGAAGTTATGAATAACCCTAAAATGCTCAGGAAACAAAAGCGTTATGAGGATAATGATAAGTATGGTTTACAAGGTAGATTTGATACATTTAATAAAGATAGAGCAGACGCCCTGAAGGCTTATGTAGAACTACAAGCAAAAAATTTGGGCATCACTGATTTCTCTGGTGCAAGTCCTGCACATAAAGAAAGAATCGGAAAACTTATTCAAAATGTTGTTAACAAAAGACTTGACCCTAGAAGAAAAGTAGCGATTGATGCTATGCAAAATTCAGAAACCAATCTTACAAACCAAACTGTAAATTTAGCATCTGGTGATACGAAAGCAAAAGGAGTGGAAATAAGTAGTATAATAAAAGATATTTATAAAACTCAAAACAAAGATATAGTTAATGAGTATGCAGCTTTGTTTAATACAGGAGGTAAAAGAACAATTACCTTAGACCCAAAAGGGCCAGTGGCTACAGAGTATGCTCGTCTCAGAAATGTACTTGAGGCAAATGACATTCCAAAAGCAAAAATTGATGAGCTTGTTAAAAATCCTTTAAGAAGATTGAAAGTTGTAGATGATGCAGGAAAACAAATTAAACTTGAACCAGGTGAAAGACGTTTAGATGACATCAAACAAACTTTAACATCTTTAATGAGAAAAGATGGTGATTATTTTGGAGTTCCTGGATATCCTGAAAAATTAGAAAAAGCCTATAGGCAAGAGTTTAAAAACCAACTAGGTGCTGATGATCCTTGGCTACAAGATTATATTGCTGTATCAAAAAAGTATGAGGCATTTAAAAATAAATTCGCAGGAACTCTGAGTGATATTGTACAAATTGGAGATGGCACCGTCAAAATAGGTAATGAAGACGTTTTTAAACAAGTTTTCAAAAAAGGTTCACAAAATATGGATAGAACAAATGTTGACTTAACTTATGACGTTTTAAAATCAAGGCCTGATGCAATGTCCACTATGCGTGATGCAGTAGAAAGTAAATACAGAAAAGAAGTCATTGATCCAGAAACTGGAATCCCAGATGCAAATAGACATAAAGCCTTTATGGATGCAGAGGAAGGTTATGGCTATGCTGTCAAAAAGTTTTTTGGTGATAGAGAATTTGCAAGAATAAATGCCCTTGGTGATCTTACAAAAGTAAATACTGTAACGAAACAAAAAGCTGAAAGACTTTTACAAAATATTCAAAAATCTACTAAAGGTCAACTCTCTTCAATGAGACCAAGTCAAGTATATGATTATATGATGGACAAAAATAATCCTACTCAAGCAAAGAGTATAATGAATATTTTAAAAGATAAACCAGAAGTTGTGAAACAAATTAGAGAAAAAGTGCATGCAAATTTTTATCGAAAACTAGTGGATGAAAGAGGTCGCATTACACCACAGTCTTTTAAAGAATTAAAAAAATTTCTTGATACATCTGATGAAGGTTATGGTCAAACACTACGTGCTATTTTCAATGATGATGCAGGAAAAAAATATATTAAAAACCTTGAAAAGGTGAAAAATGCAACTGATTTAATGACTCGTGCTCGTGTGGTAAAAGGCACTGAAGGTTTACAAGAGGCAGCTAATATACCGCAATATGCAGTTGACATAGCTAGAGGTGTTTTATTTAGACCTTTAAGTAGAGAAGGTAAAATGTTTACAGGTGCTTTAAAATATCTTGGAATTGCGATGGACGAAGCTATGGCTGATATTTTAACACAACCAAAATTATTAGATGAATATCTAAAAGCCGCAGGCAAACCAATACGTTCAAAAGCATTTAGGAATGCTATGGGTCTATCATTGGGTGTGCCTTTTAAAATAGATTATGAAACTGTCCCTGAAGGAGAGGAGTTTGATGCAATACAAGAAAACTTTCCAATTCCAAAAGAAGAGGACATACAACCTCAAAGTAATGTATCACAACCTACGGTTGATATGTTTGCTATGCAACAACCCCCTGCCACGCAACCTGCATCACGACCCTCGGCCCCACCTGTTCAACCACCACAAGCTCAAGGTATAGCTTCAGTACAACCTGACAGATCACAACAGTATGCAGGATTATTTCCAAATGATCCATCTGGACAAATGATAGCACAAGGAAAACAAAATGCCTGAACCAAGAACAACTAAAGAGCATATAATATCTTTGTATGGACATATTGAGGGTGTGAAAAAAGACGTCAATTCAATAAAAAATAATCACCTTGCTCACATACACGCAGATATTGATAAGCTTGGTTCGAAAGTCGATAAGTTGTTATTTTGGTTAATGAGTGGTATGCTCACAATAATCATAACAATAATAGGACTTATAGCGTGGATCCAATAAGTATTGCGACAGCTGCCTTTGGGGCAATTAAATCTGGGATCGAGGTAGGAAAAGAATTAAACAGCCTATCTGGTCACATCATAAAATTTGTGAAACAAATGAGTGATGTCGAAGAAGAACATAAGAAAGAAAAAAGCAAATGGTTTACTTCTTCAAACGAAGAAGCTCTACATACATATTTTGCTTTAAAACAAGTTCACGATATGGAAAATCAATTACGAGAAATATTTACTTGGCACGGAGCACCGGGTGCTTGGAGTGAATTTGTTGCAATTAGAACTGATATTAGGAAAAAGAAAATTGCAGCAGAGGCAAAACGTAAAGCAGAAAGAGAACAATTAATGGTAAATTGTGCTTATGGTTTACTTGCAGTAACTTTAATTGGATTAATTATTTTTCTTGTAATGTTGCTGAATTAGCCCAAAATCTGGGAAAAAACGAACGATTTTAAGAGCCGTCAGTGAGTTTTTTTAATACTAGATGACCTTTACTACCTACCTAAAATAAACTAAAATACAGGAAGTTAACTAAAATAACCTTATAAGGAGATAATAATGAGAAAAGGTATGAAATCAAAAGGCTACGCCAAAGGTGGAGCAAAAATGATGAAAGCTATGGGCGGTAAAATGGCCAAAGGCTATTCAAAAGGTGGTACAAGAATGATGAAAGTCAAAAAGACACCTCCTAAAGTATCTGGTGCAAAGACAAAAAAAATGTCTGTTGCTGCATTAAGAAAAGCTGCCAAGATGCTTGGTATGAAAGTGAGCAAAGCATAATTTACTTGCTTTATTAAATTAAGAACTTATTATGGGGTATGGCATATCTTATTAAGAACATACCCTATTTTAAGGTTTGGGTCAGAAAAGAATTTACACACAATCACAGAAAATATCAAGGTGAATACATTCATGCACTCGCTTGTGCAGTGACTAGTATTCCTGATAGGTGTTTAAGTTTTCAAGTCATTTTCACTGGCTGCGAAGACGAAGAGAATAGACTTGAGAATCCTCATGGTGGAGCAATGTGGGCAAGAATGCCTATTACTGCTCTTGTGGCAGACGAGCCTTTAGATGTAATGCCTCCTCCAATAATGACTCATCTGGCACAACCATGGGATTGTTCAGCAAGAAACTTTGAGGTTATGAAATTTGATAGAACATCGAGTAGTCCTTGGCAATGTAAAATAGATGGAGAGTTTTATACTGGCAAATATTATTTTACTGTTGATTATACTGGTTCAGAAATAGCAGATGATCCAGCTCAACATAAACAATCGCATATACTTGAATTAACAAGTGGACCTTATCAAGGATGTATTGTTGCTTTACCAAACAATAGAGTAAGAGTCACATCTCCTGCTATGTGGGTTACAGGAAAAGGTGCTCCAGATTTTATACCAAGTCAATGGACTCATAGTGCAGAGGGTCACGACAGCTATATGGATTGGGAAACTACTTTTGATAATCTATATGCAGATAAAGAGAAAGAATAAACAATTCGAAGTATCTGGTTTTATTATCAGTAATAAATATTCCTACAAAGAGTATTCAAGAAATGATGAAGAGTCTGGCAGAACTTATAATGTAGGACAAGTAAAAGTACCATCTGTAACCACGATTTTAAACAAAACACAAAGTAAAGAAAAACAAGAAGCTTTAAGCAATTGGAGAGAACGAGTAGGATATAAAGAGGCTTCACGAATCACGAACCAAGCAGCAACTAGAGGTACAGAGATGCATTATATCCTTGAACAATATTTAAATGGTAAAGGTTATATAAATTTATCAAAGTCAGGTGCTTTACCTCGTATGATGGCACATACTATAATTTCAAATTTAGGTAAGTTTACAAAAGTATATGGGACAGAGGTTACTTTGAATTATGAAGATCAATGGGCAGGTTCTAGTGATGTTGTTTGTGAGTATGATGGGAAACCAACTATACTTGATTTTAAACAATCCAATAAACCTAAACGAGAAGAATGGATTGAGGATTATTATTATCAAATTGCTGCATATGCACTTGCTCACAAAAAAAACTTTGGCGACATTCAACAAGGATTAATTTGTGTATGCACCAAAGATTTATTGTATCAAGGGTTTTTGGTCAATGAAGAATTATTAGCAGAGTATGAAAAGAAATGGTTTGCAAGGGTAGATAAATATTACAAAAAAAAAGGGGATTTCTAAAACCCCCTTTTAATTATTCAATCATGTGATTGAGCATTTGACCATTTTACAATAGCAATTTATTTTTTATTTGCAAGTTTTTTTTACAAAAATTTTAAAACTTCTTCACCTAAAGTTTGAGCACTTAAAGTAAGTTTTTGATTTAAACTTTTGATAACAAACTCATCAATTGTATTTTTTGCAATCAAATCAATATATGTAACTTTATTATCTTGACCAATCCTATGTGCTCTATCTTCTGACTGTTGTCTGATCTCTAAATTAAATGAATTACTAAAATATATCACTGTGCTAGCTTTGGTAAGGTTGAGGCCGTAACCTCCAGTGCTTGGATTACCCACAAAAAATCTAACATTTTTGTTCTCTTGAAAGTTAACGACTGCTGAGTTTCGAGCTTCAACAGCAATATCTCCATATATAGATACGACAGACATTTGTCCAAACTTGTCTTCCAGTGTTTTAATAATGTTCTCAATGTTATATACAAAATTCGCCCAAATAATTACTTTACCATCAACCTCATCAAGTATATTTATTAATTCTGTAAGTTTTGCATTTGTTACTTCTTTTGTTTCACCATCATCTGTTTTAAGAAAACCATTGCATACTTGTTGTAGCTTGAGGATTTCTGTAAGTTTATTATTATAGGATGCCATTTCATCTTCTATAATTGCACGACAATTTTCTTTGAGAGAATTATATAATTTTACTTGTTGATCAGATAATTTAATATCTCGTCTTTCATAAATTTTAGGTGGTAAATCAAGACATTCTTCTTTTCTCACACGAAAGGAAAAAGATTTTATTTTGTTTTCTAATTCTTCCAAATGTTGATAGTATAAAGGTATTAAAAGATTTTTGTTAGCACCTATTTGAATTTGTTTCATTACTGAGTATCGTGCACGAAAAGCATAGAAGTTTGTAAAACCAAGTATACCAGGTTTGAGAAATTCACATTGGCTAAACAAATCTAAGGGAGATTTAGTAATTGGAGAGCCTGTTAGAATTCTTTTGTAAAGTGACTGTTTCGATACTTTGCATATATTTTTTGTGCGTTTGGCTTGTCTGTTCTTTATAGATGTAGCTTCGTCTATAACGATACACATACTTGCACTGTATAAATTCACAATGCTTTCAAGAGTTTTTACTCCTGATGCATGCGAAAAAGCCTCAACATTTATCAAATAAAAATTTAATTTATCCTCTTGTACTTCAAATTTCTTGTGTACCTTATGTATGTAAATGTTTGTTTCACAAGGACAATGTATGTCGATTTCTTTCGCCCAATTATGGTAAACAGAGTTTGGTGCTATAACAACAACAAGATTTATTTTTTTTTGTAAATACAAGTAAGCAAGATTATCAATTGTAACTTTTGTTTTTCCAGTACCCATTTCCATAAAATATGCAAACTCTTTTCTGTTTGCCCCTTCTATCAAGGCTTGTCGTTGATGTTCGTAGGGTTCTGTTTTGTAAATATATTTATCCATAATCATTTAAGTTAATATCCTATAATTTTTTATTTGACAAAACAACAAAAAAAATTTAATAGTAAAATGAACTATAAAAAAAAGGAGGTCCCTATGGATTTAGAACAAGAAGCAGTCATCAAAGTCAATACAGAAACCTCTGGTGACATCGCTGATAAATGTAATGACTTATTGGATCTTCAGAAACAAATAATCAAGTGTCAAGAAAACCTTAAAAATCTTGAAGAAAAAGAGCGTTTGCTTTCTGAGCAAGAGATTCCTAATTTAATGCAACAAGCAGGTATAGCAATGTTAAAATTAGCAGATGGTTCATCTGTTGAAGTTAAACCTTTCTATGCTGCAAAAATTCCTAAGTCAAAAGTTGATGAGGCCTTTAAATGGCTAAGTGACAATGGCCATGGGGATTTAATCAAGAATCAAGTGTCATTGACATTTGGTAAATCTGAAGACAGTGAGGCAAACACTCTTGTCGAGGATTTAAGCAACAAGGGATATAATGTATCTCAAAAAAAGAAAGTGGAACCAATGACTTTGAAGGGATTCGTTAGAGATGAAATTCAAAATGGTCGTAACCTTCCAATGGATTTATTTGGGGTTTATGTCTCAAACAAGACTACAATCAAAAAATAAGGAGATAAACATGAATGAAGTCGCAAATAAAAAAGAGTCACTTCCAACTCTTACAAATCTGGAAGAATTTTCTGGTCAAGGTACAGAAAACATCACAGCTCGTGATACTAAATTACCTATCTTAAAAATACTTTATGCTAATTCGCCTGTACTTGATGACAGTGACGCAAGGTATAATGAAAAGGCAAAACAAGGAGACATCTATAATGAGATCACAGGCTCTTTGTACAAAAGCAAAGAAGGTGTCTATGTTGTGCCTTGTCTTTTTATCAACACTTGGAACGAGTGGGCAGATCGTGGCGATAGTCCGGGTAGACCCGCAGCTCAGTACACAAGTCTGCAAGCTCAAGAAAAAGCGGTTGGTAAAACATCAAGAGGTGATGATGGTAAAGATAGACTTGAAAATGGTCACTATGTTGAGGATACAGGTAATCACTTTGTCTATATACTTGATAAAGACTTTAATCCTATTGAGAGTGCTTTGATAGCAATGAAGTCAACACAAAAAAAGAAATCCAAACTATGGAATTCTATGATGCAATCAAAAAGAATGAAAGGTAAAAATGGCTATTTCATACCTCCTTCTTGGGCAAGTGTTTATAAACTTACAACCAACAAGGAACAAGGTAATGGTAACAGTTGGTATGGTTGGGAAATTGAGTTTAGCAGATTTCTTGATAAACCCGAAGACCAAGGCACACTTGAAATTACTAAAGGTTTTTATCAAGGAGCTAAAGAGTCTGATATCTTTGGTAAAGTAGAATTTACAGAAGGTAAAACAATTGAAACAGCAGACACTAAAGAAGACGTTCCTTTCTAATGCACAAGGAATTGTTGTCGTTGTTTCAAGGCGATGACTCTCGATATCTCAAGTCCTCTCTTACGGGAGAGGACGATGAGAGAGGCAAAAAGCAAGCTAACTATATCACGGTTCACGAACCTGTGACTGAGGATATTTGGAAACAACATCTTGAAGGTACATTACGACTAGGATTAAAACCCGAAGTTGAAGGTCAGTGTAAATGGGGTTGCATTGATGTAGACCCTAACAATTACAAAGACTATTCAGAAAAAAAGTATGTCGAGATAATTAAAAAATATAGTCTACCCTTTGTACCTGTAAAGTCAAAGTCTGGAGGCCTTCACATTTTTGTATTTTTTACTGAACTTGCTGACATAAAAAAGGTAGTAGAAAAATTATCTGAAATAAACACACAGTATTTTTTAGCACAAGAAGTTTTTCCTTGTAACAAAGCAGTCAATATGCCTTACCACAATATGAATGCTACGATGGAGTTTGCATTTGACTCAAACAATAACCCATTAATGATTGGAAGTTTTATAAAATTAGCAAAAGAAAAACAAATAAAACCAAATGATTTTTTTAATTTTAAGGTGCAAGAGTATGAGGCTGAAGGTGAGTGGAAACATTATCCTCCTTGTGTACAAAAACTAATTCAAGAGGGGTGGAGTGGTAATAATCGTAACAATTTTTTGTTTAATGTTTTAGTTTTAGAAATGAAAAAAAACTCTACCCTTTCTGTGCAACAGTTAGAAGAGACTGCACAAGAACGTAATGTACAAATTTTTACAACTCCATTAGGCAAGAATGAAGTATCGCAACTTGCAAAATCAGTCCACAAAGGAGGCTATGAATTTCAATGTCCTCCTAAACATCCAGAATATGGGCCAATCTGTAACAAGGAATTATGTAAAACAAGAAGACTTGGCATTGGTGATGCAGTGCCAGAAATTATAGAATTTTTTGATAATATAAACTATATACAAGATACAAAAAATATATGGTATGAGTTTGATTATAAAGGTCAACGCATAAGTGTTACACCAGAGGATATGAAAGATGAAAAGAATTTTAGGGTGAAACTGTTAAGACATCGAGTATATTGGCTAACACTACCAAAACCTCGTAAAGGCCCAAGTCCCTTTGAATTGTTGATGAAAACAATTGTAGATAAATCTATTGAGTCTACTGACCATCAGTATAAAGACACTGTTGAAGAAGAGCGGTATTCTGTACTTAAAGACTTTTTTGAATCACACATTGAACAAGATAAGTTTGAAAAATTGAAGGATGGTTATGTGGTTTTAGATTCTAAAACAAATATTTGTTATTTTAAGAAATTAACTTTGGATCGTTTCTTAAAAAAAAATGCAGCTCGCACCTTTAACACTACGACAGATGCTTTACGTATGTTAGGTTGTGATAGAGCAGACTACAAAGAAGGTGAGAAAAATGTATGGTATGTTGAGATGCCTAACTTTGTAAGTCATCAAAGTATCAAGAAAAAAGTAGAAAAAGATGAAAGTGAAATGGATGAAAGGTATCATGATAAATTCAGGAATTCAAAAACAAAAGAGTCTGCACAGAAAGACAATTAAAATTTTCGGCCCTCCTGGTACGGGTAAAACACACACCCTTATTGAAAGAGTATTGAAAAAACATTTAGCAAAGGGCACTCATCCTAAAGATATTGCCTTTATATCTTTTACAAATAAAGCAGTTGATACAGCTCGTGATAGAGCCTTGTCTACATTTACACAATATACAACAGATGATTTTCAAAGATTTAAAACGTTACATAAGTATTGTAGGAGATATTTTGAGGAAGAGGTTTTTGATCCAAAAGATTGTATGCTTGACTATGCCTTGCAAGCTAAGATTATTAAAACTTCAGACAATCGTTTATCTGATGATAATTTTCAATATAAGGATTGGTCATTAGGTGTGTATGATAAAGCACGAAACACGCTCCAAGAACCTCAATTGGTATATAAAAATGAAAGCTATAAACGAGATTCACTTGATATATTTTTAAGAAAAGTTGATACATATGAACACTATAAGAAAGAGTCCTTCATTGATTTTACAGATATGATTGAAAGAGCGATAGATGAAGTAGATTTCCCTCCGCTTAAAGTCTTAATTTTAGACGAAGCTCAAGATTTTACACCCTTACAATGGTCTGTAATTTATAAAATGTCTGATAAAGTTGAACGTATATATTTAGCTGGTGATGATGATCAAGGTATTTACAAATGGAATGGTGCAGATCCAAAATATTTTACTACTTATTTTCCTGGTCGCAAAGTTATACTTCGACAAACTAGGCGTTTTGGTGAACAAATTTATAAATTTTCTCAGATAATACGACAAGGTATTTTTGATAGTGTTCGCAAAGATTATGAATGTTTACCAAAAAAAGGTACTGTAAATAGATATTTAAAATTTAATGAAGTGCCTTTTCATAAATTAGATGGCACTTGGTATATATTGGGTAGAGTGCGTTCAACAGTCAATGAATTAAGAATGGCCGCGAAAGATGCTGGTTTATATTTTTCTGATAATAAAGGTACAAAAAGTTTTGATTCTAAACAATGGGATGCAATCAGAGCTTGGACTGCACTCACTAATAATAAAAAAATAACTCGTGATTCAGCAGAAAATATGTATAAATATATAAGAGAATTAAAAGATTATGATTTTAGAACAGTAAAGTTTTGGCAGACTATTCCTGAAACACAATTGTTTAGTTTAAAGGATTTACGAGATTGGGCAGGTTTAGATATGGATGATAGTTACTTAAAAAAAACTTGGTGGGAAGTTTTAAAAAGAAATTTTAAAGATAATCAAGTCGTCTATTTTGTTCAGCTTCTCAAAAATTATGGTCATAAAAAATTATCAAGCGAACCTGATATAGTTATTGATACAATACATTCAGTAAAAGGTGGTGAGGCTAATAATGTTCTTATATACTCAAAGACTAACTATGCCTCAACTTTTGACAGAAAGAATAGAGATGAAAAATCAGATGAAAAACGAGTATATTACACTGCGGTAACTCGTGCAAAAGATACCTTGCATATCTTGTCAACAGATCATCAATTTAATTATCCTATTGGCAAAGACTATTTAATTTATTTACAGGAGTATGATTATGGATGAAGTTAACTTTCCGTCACATTATCGTAAAGGTAAAATAGAATGTATTGATGCAATTGAAGCCGCCTTGACTACAGAGGAGTTCTTGGGATATCTTAAGGGACAGATTATAAAATACACTTGGAGAGCAAAGCATAAAGGCAAAGAGTCACAAGATTATCAAAAACTACAATGGTATTGCACTCGACTCGTAAATTTTACAAAAGATAATGACTAGTTTACAATTAACATTTAATTTTAAAAAGCATATGTGGAGTGCTCCTAGTGAGTACAAAGATCTTAGTGATGCGAAAGAAATTGCGATTGATTTAGAAACCAAAGACGAAGGTATTAATCAAGGTTTAGGTGCTGGTTGGGCTACAGGTGCTGGTGAAATAATAGGTTTTGCAGTTGCTACTGAGGGGTGGCAGGCTTACTATCCTTTTGGTCATTTTGGTGGTGGTAATTTAATCAAAGAGCAAGTGTTGAAATATATGCATGACATTTGTGCTTTACCTTGTGCTAAAATTTTTCACAATGCTCAATATGATGTAGGGTGGTTGAAAGCTTATGGTATCGATGTCAAAGGTGAAATTATTGATACTATGGTTGCTGGTGCTCTAATTGATGAGAATAGATATACTTATAAATTAAATTCTTTAGCGAAAGATTATATTGGAGAATTAAAAGCAGAAACTGATTTGGTAGAGGCCGCAAAAGCTCACGGTGTAGATCCTAAACAAGAGATGTGGATGTTACCAGCAGAGCATGTTGGTTTTTATGCAGAGCAAGATGCACGATTAACTTACTTGTTATGGCAAAGATTTAAACACGAGATCTATAAACAGAATTTAGAAACAATTTGGGAATTAGAAAAAAAATTATTGCCTATCTTAATTGATATGCGAAAAAGAGGGATTAGAGTAGATTTAGAAAAAGCTAATATATTACAAAAACAATTTGCAGAAAAAGAAAAACAAGTCTTATTTCGTATAAAAAAACTTGTTGGTAAAGACATTGATATTTGGGCAGCCAGGCAAATAGGTTTTGCTTTTGACAAATTAGGTATTGATTATCCAAAGACTTCTAAATCAGGTGAGCCTAGTTTCACACAAAATTGGTTATCTAATTCTGAACACGAGATTTCAAGGTGTATTGTAAGTGCTAGAGAATTAAATAAATTTAGAAACACTTTCCTTAATTCGATACTGAAGTTTGAGAACAAAGGTAGAATACATGCAGAGATACAACAACTTCGTAATGATTCTGGAGGTACTGTTAGTGGTAGATTAAGTATGTCAAATCCTAACTTACAACAATTACCAGCTCGCAACAAAGAGTTTGGACCTATGATTAGAGGTTTGTTTTTACCAGAAGAAGGCTACAGATGGGGTAGTTTTGATTACTCACAACAAGAACCACGTTTAGTGGTTCATTATGCCTCTAGTATTGGAGAAGGCTATGAGGGGTCACAAGAATTGGTTGAGGCTTATGCCAATGCAGATGCTGATTTTCATCAGACTGTGGCAGATTTAGTTGGGATTGATCGTAAGCAAGCAAAAACAATTGGATTAGGTTTGATGTATGGTATGGGTAAAAACAAATTAGCTAATATGCTTGGCCTTGGTTTTGATGAGGCTAGTGCTTTGATTGGAAAGTTTAATAGAAGAGCACCTTTTGTAAAAATGTTATCTGATAGATGTATGAAGAAAGCTAATGAGGAGGGTGTTATAAGAACAAAATTAGGTCGTAAATGTAGGTTTGATATGTGGGAGCCAAAAGATTTTGGTATACACACACCAGAAACTTTTGAAAATGCTAGTGCTAAATATGGTCGTAACAATATAAAAAGAGCTTTTACTTACAAGGCATTGAATAGATTAATTCAAGGCTCTGCCGCAGATCAAACTAAACAAGCCTTAGTCAAATGTAATGAAATTGGTTACTTGCCTTTATTACAAATACACGATGAACTTTGTTTTAATGTGCTCGAAGAAGATGTTGATAAAATCAAAAGTGCGATGGAGGGTTGCGTGGAACTCAATGTTCCAAGTGTGGTAGATGTAGCACTTGGTTCAAACTTTGGTGAAGCTACGTAATATTTTTTGCTGAGGCTATATCTTTTAAAATCATACGTCCTTTAATCGTATCAATTTTTTTTTCGATATCTTTCATCTCAATAGAATATACTCCTGTGCTTGTATACATGAAGTTCCACTGAGCTTCTAAAGCCATTTTTTCAGCTATTAAAGTATCCATATTCATATATCTCCTTAGTATATAATAAGTTATTTTTGATGTTTTGTCAATTCTTCTTGACATATCCTATATTATCTATATCTTAATATAATTAACTTAACAGAAAGGAATATTATGGATCCGAATAGATGGAAATCAGTAGCTGTCAGAGTAGCTGATTATAACTTATTGAAAGGTTTAGGAAAACTAAAACACAGAGCACCTGCCTCTCAAATTGCAAAATTAGTAGATGATTACATTAAATATTTAGCAAAAAAAGAAGGTTTAAAAGTTGAAGACCTTAAAAAAAAGTTAGTGGCTACTCAAAATGGATAAAGCAAATAACTCTCAAGAAAAACAACTTCGTTGGGCACCTTTTCTAGCTTTTGTTGATACCAAAAGATATGGCACCGGGTATTTAGATACCTCAATAGCTCACGATGATTATAAAAAAGGTATACATATTTCATTACCAGAGCACCTAGAACTTATAATGGATAGTGAATTCGAGTATAATGGTAAGAAGATGAAAGCTTTAACTGTTCATAGATGTCCTTATTGGGACGAATCTCTTTATGTCTTTGCTAGAGAGATAGAATGAAGTGGATTTTAATTTTATTTTTATATAGTGGTGAGGAAGTCGTATATGGTGAACTTGAAGCCTGTAATGTAGACAAAATTTGGGATAAAGTTGAAATGTACGAGCAAGAGAATAACATAGATGTTCAAGGTTGGGGTTGTTACGATGAGAAAACATTCATCATACGACAAAAAGCCAGAGAAAGTTTAGGTATAGATGTTTGATTGGTTTATTGTAACACTTTGGTTTGAGTTAAATGACAAACTTTATATGAAACATTATCCAGACCACCTCGTCAGTAATTGTGAAAATGCAATTGTTGAACTTATTGATGTGTATAAAAAAAAATACCCACTGCGAGAGTTTCGTGCAGCTAAATGTAATAAACCTTCAGTCTGGTATAATAAATACAAATTGAATAAGTGGGACATATATAAATAAAAAATGAAACTCTTAGATTTATTTTCTGGTATTGGTGGCTTTAGTTTAGGTGCAGAATATAATAATATAGAAACAATAGGATTTGTAGAAAAAGATGCATTTTGTCAAAAAGTATTACGAAAACATTGGCCTAACACACCAATCATTGGAGATATAAGAGATGTCAAAAGAGAAACCTTTGAGTCAGTTGACATTGTTTCCGGAGGATTCCCCTGTCAACCCTTCTCAGTCGCAGGAAAACGAAGAGGAACAGACGATGACCGCTATCTCTGGGATGAAACTATTAGAGTCGTGTCCCTTTACAAACCCCGATGGTTTGTTGGCGAAAATGTTGACGGACTTGTTAACATCCAAAACGGCATGGTACTCAGACAGGTGCAAACTGATTTGGAAAAAGAGGGTTTCCAAGTCCAATGTCTTGTTATTCCAGCTAGCGGCATCGGTGCATGGCACCAAAGAAAAAGAGTCTGGATTGTGGGCCACTCCCAACACGATGGATCATCTACCTCCCAGGAGCAAGGAGGGTACAATCAAACTTCAACAAGGCCACAGGAAGGGGAGAACTCGTCCATCAAATCTGAGGGAGCAAGTAGATCCAGAGACAATGGCAATGTATCGCACACCAACGACAATGGACTCGAAGGAAGACAGTTTGAAACACGCAACGAAGATGATGCAAGGAAAGACAACGAGAGCCTCTGGAGAAAGAGTACAAATAACATTAGCAGATCAAGTGATGATAGAGGAAATAAAACGAAACCCAGAGTTGATGAAGACATATCAAGACCACACGATGGTAACAAGGAAAAACCTACCACCACCACAGATGTTTGTGAAGTATCTCAAGAGTCAAACGACAGTGGCACAATTGAACAAGCAAGTAGAGATAAAGAAAACAACGATAGAACATTGGTTCAGAAAAGACAAATGTTTCAGTTATCCAAGTCCAGAGGATTGGGAGATGATAAAACCTCATCTGAAAGAAATAAAATACGACAAGGAGATGACAACACTGTATCCCATCGAGTGGACTCCAACGATGTATCCAACACCCACGACTCAAGACTCACGAATCGGCCCCAACAACATCAAGGGAAGTCAACACAGGAAAGAGAGGGGCAACCCAGCTCTAGCAGACAAAGTTCTGTTTCCAACACCCACGACTCAAGACTCACGAATCGGCCCCAACAACATCAAGGGAAGTCAACACAGGAAAGAGAGGGGCAACCCAGCTCTAGCAGACAAAGTTCTGTTTCCAACACCCACGACTCAAGAAATAGAACATCCAGATATGGTTCTCAACGAGAAAGGGAGACGAATGCCAAAGAAGGGAAAAACAGATCACAGTTTAAATCTAGCAGACACAGTGAGAATGATGTATCCAAGTCCAA
>TARA_R100001440_G_scaffold65194_1_pt1 | contig 15908 bp, 16 predicted proteins | sample TARA_R100001440 | Tara Oceans TARA_R100001440 (sample SAMEA2622112) | marine metagenome | biome: marine biome (ENVO:00000447); feature: surface water layer (ENVO:00002042); material: "saline water (ENVO:00002010), including plankton (ENVO:xxxxxxxx)" | depth 5 m
TTGAACGAGTTGAAGGCTCAGTTGGGTGAGAAGGTGATTGATGTCGAAGCGGACGGAGTCGAACTTCTGGAAGGCGCTCAAGGCTAACGTTGAGAAGCTGGACGCGGACGTTGTACTGACGCGTATTGAAAACAGTCAGACGCCGGGCATACCGGATTTATTGTTGATGGACCGTAAGAAGCGGTTGCATTTGCTTGAGTTGAAGGTTGCGAAGGGCAACCAGGTGAATCTTTCCCCGTTTCAGGTGAGTTTTGCGGTTCGTCACAAGGGCAGTAATTGTTGGGTATTGGTTCAGCGGTGGCGTCCTGCGGACTCGAAGCCGGAGTGTTTGTTGTATTCTTCGGATCAGGTTATGGAGGTTTCAGCGAATGGTATGCATCGTACGGTGCCTTGTTTGACTTTCCCTTGCTCTGGCGGGTATGGCCCGTTGGTTGAGTATTTGAGTGGGGCCCCCTGTGAGCCTTAGCTTAGATTCTACGACGGACGTTCAAAAATTACGTTTGGAGTTGCGTTTGAAGCAGCTTGAGCGTGTTGAATCCTGCCAAAATAATTTTTTACCGTTTGTGAATTCTATGTGGCCCCAGTTTATTGCGGGTCGTCACCATCATTTGATTGCTGAAAAGCTTGAGCAGATTGCCAGTGGTGAGTTGAAGCGGCTGATAATCAACATGCCGCCGCGTCATACTAAGAGTGAGTTTGCGTCGTTTTTGTTTCCGGCGTGGATGATTGGGCGCAACCCCTCGATGAAGATCATACAGGCGACGCACACGACTGAGCTTGCTGTTAATTTTGGAAGGAAAGTCAAGAACTTACTGGAGCAGGACGATTATCAGGAGATTTTTGATAATACTGTTTTGTCTGCGGACAGTAAGGCGTCGGGGCGCTGGGACACGAAATCCGGTGGTATGTATTACGCGGTGGGTGTTGGTTCGAACCTAGCGGGCCGTGGTGGTGACTTGATTATTATTGACGATCCGCACTCGGAGCAGACAGCGATGTCGGCGAGCGGGTTTGAGAACGCGTGGGAGTGGTACACGGCGGGACCTCGCCAGCGTTTGCAGCCGGGTGGCGCTATTGTACTGGTGCAGACGCGTTGGTCTGAGAAAGACATGACGGGTAATTTGGTTCGTCAAATGACGCGGGACCCCCATGCAGATCAGTGGGAAATTGTGGAGCTTCCGGCCATTTTGCCGTCTGGAGAGCCTACGTGGCCTGAGTTTTGGAAAAAAGAGGAGTTGGAGTCTGTAAAGGCGTCGATTCCGCCGTACCAGTGGAACGCTCAGTATCAGCAGGCACCGACGTCTGAGACGTTAGCGATATTGAAGCGTGAGTGGTGGAAAGTGTGGGAAGGCACCAATATCCCGAACTTGCAGTATGTGATTCAAAGTTATGACACCGCGTTTTCGAAGCGGGAGACTGCCGACTACAGTGCGATTACTACGTGGGGGGTATTTTACCCGGAGGAGGCTGGGGGCCCCGCGAACCTTATATTGCTTGATGCGAAGAAGGGCAGGTGGGATTTTCCGGAGTTGAAAGAGATTGCTTTGGAGCAGTACAAGTATTGGGAACCTGAGACGGTAATTGTTGAGGCAAAAGCTACGGGGACCCCTTTGACCCACGAGCTCAGGCAGGTTGGGATACCGGTTGTTAATTTCACACCTAGTCGTGGAAATGACAAGTTATCAAGAGTACATTCTATTTCTCCGTTGTTTGAAGCGGGGATGATCTGGGCTCCTGATGAGAGTTGGGCGCACGAAGTTATTGAAGAGTGCGCTGCGTTTCCGAACGGGACACACGATGACTTGGTGGACAGCACAACGCAGGCGCTGATGAGGTATCGTCAGGGCAACTTTGTAAGTTTGCCCAGTGACGACTGGGAAGACAGCTATGGACCAAGTCAAATGATATCGGCGGCGAACTATTATGGCTGAACGTACACAAGCGGAGATGCTGGCGGATCTGGAGCGTGCTTTGGCGCGACAAGATGCAGATCGAGAGTTGTTTGAACGGCCAGCGCCTGTAGAGCGCGAGTTCGCGTATGGCATCCCTGGTGTTGAAGAAGAGGGTACGTTACCGTCCCAGTTGTTAAGTTATTTAATTCCGGCCCGCACGGAAGTGTTACAGCCCCCTGCTACAGAGTTTGGTGAGCCCCGAACCCAACTTAACCCCGTTACAAACCAACTCGAAGAGGTCGTTGATCGAACGGTTACTCCCGGCGTCTATGGCGAAACAGAGTTTGGCCTGCAATACACCCCGATAGTTCGCGGCATAGGATCGTTAGTGGACTATGGACAACAGCTTATTGACAGTCCTGAAGCCCGCTCTCAGGCAATGGAAGCGGTCTCACGGCTCCCGGAACAAATGAAACAACAGTTGGTTGGTGGCGCGGAGGCCCTCGAGCGCGGTCGCTTACAAACTGTCGATCCAAAAACCGGACAAGAGTTTTCTGCTGCAGAGGCTTTGTTAGCTGCCCCTGTTCCTTTAGCGGCAGCGCGCGCGATTGCCGGATCCCCTGAAGGCACAGCTTTAGGAGTGCTCGGCGGTGCACGAGGTGTTGAAACCAGCAAGACCATTGAAGAATACAAAGACCGGGTGATTAACGACGCAGAACCTCGTCGAGAGGTCGAACGGGATTTACAGGTCGGGATAGGTGCGGATGGCTTGCCACGCGCTTACATGGGCGATTTTGATGTTAATACCGACGTGCTTCGAGAGGCGCTAAGCAGACCGGGTGAAAAGACTACCCTCGGAGCGTTAGTCGCGGCACCTGCATATTTCAAAAACTACCCAGAAATGGCTCGGGTCGAGGTTGATCTTGAAAACGCCGCAGACTCTGCAACTCAGCTTGGATTACAGTTTGGTCGGGCGGACATGCTACCTGCTGGTGTCGCCGAGCGCAGAGGCTTAGTGCCGGGAGAGTTTTTTCCAAGGCGCGATTTGGATTTTTACGATAGCGCCACTAATACGGTCTTTGTAGGCGGGGGAGACATAAAAGATTCTTTGCGAAAGTCTATGCAATCTTTTGTTTCTGAAAAAGAAGGGTTTATGCAGCCGAAATCGCTTCGACAAACAGCCGAGGCTGTAGCTCCGTTAGCGTTGCCTTTAGCCACGGCAGATGCTGCTGTGAAGGCGTTCCAAGATTTATTCAAAACAGAAAATTTTTTAGAAATGCCAGACCCCCAAGGTCTTGTGGCTAGCACTTTTACCGACGATATTTTTTCACCCGGAGCCAGCACTTACAAATCGCTATCAAGTGTTTTGCCGATTGACATCTCCGACACCAGAAGAGCTCTAGGCAGGGCAGAGGGTCAAGCCGGAGAGCTGCGCAGTCCTTTTTCTACAGCCATGTATGAAACGATAGATCAAAAAACACTCTTAGCCGCATACAAAGATGGTTCCGCCGGGCGTTATTTAGCTCAAAAACTTGGTGAGGCAATCGATAAAATCCCAGAAGAACCGCTGCCAAGTACGGGCATATTCGCACGATTTGCGAACCAAACGCCAGAAACACCAAAAGACCAAGCTGTCAAAACGTTAAGGGAGCTTCAAAACAAATTAGAAGCTGTGCCGCCTGCAGCGTTTATCACACTTTATGAAAATGCTACGCGGCTTGGTCCTAGAGCGGCGGCGGTGGTGGAAACTCTGGAGAAATCAGGAACGAACCAGTTGCGTCGTCAAGCTCCGTTTGATATTGGCATGACGGATGTTTTCGCTTCAAAAAGCATGGCTAGGCAAGATGATGGAACTTTACAAGAGCTTTTGCAGCCTGCGATTGACCAAGCGGCTGTTGTCGACAAGCGAGGTTTTGCAGAAGCTCGCAGTGCTAATCTCAAAAACTTTGGCATACCGGAAACGGCGCAAAACATCGGACTGTACGACATATTCAGCCCTTTTACCTCGCAAACTCGACGAGCCTTAGATTTTGTTCAAAGGACACAAGGCACACCGGAACAGTTCGTTGCAGATTTAAAAAAGGTTGTTGAAAAACAGCGGTTGGGGGTACGGCCCAAAGATTTAGAGGCAAGTGGTTTGTTACAAGCTTTGCAACAGACCGCGCAGAAACAACGTGGCAAGCTTACGAAGGATGACGTTGGTCTTTTGCTGACAAACATCGACAGGCCCCCGCAATTTTCGAGATACACCAGGCGGATGGCACCGTATTCCAGCACCGCTTTACCCGGCGATACTAAACGACAAGAAATGTGGGTCTTACATTCGCCCCCAAGAGCAGATGACAGCCTTGCTTTCGCTGAATCTCATGTCAGCGGACGTAACAAAAATAACTTTGTAGCAATTTCGGAGCTAGAAAACTCGGAGGTCGATGTTCCAAACGTGTTGGTTCATCTTCGCGGCAAGCCCCACACTCATAATCTTGAAGAAAAAGAAGTTTTCGTCGTTGAAGAATTACAATCTGAACTCAAACAACGAGAGTCGCAGACGGCAAGTGAACAATCCACGCGACACGGTGGATCAATTCAAAATCAATACAACCCGCTGACAGTACCCGGACGGTATCTGAAATCGTATGAAACGGCATTGGAACGCATGTTGGTGGAATCTGCTCGTAACGAGCAAGACTTTGCAGTGGTCAGTGGCTCACAATCGAATGTTGTTCAGAAAAATTTAGACAAAGATTACAGCACGGAATACGACAAAGAGATTCCAAAAATAATGAAGCGGTTGGGTGAAAAGTATGGCCTCGAATACAAAGACATCGAGATTGAGCTTTCAGATCGCAACGGTAATCCTGTTTCCAAGCAACAGTTAATTGAAGAACAGTTGGGTGCAGATAATGGCGAAACTCGTTTCAGAAAGCTCGGTGCGGAAGAGCGTTTTGACGACGTGGATGGGCGACCCATAGTGGTTATGAGGGTGAAAGGTTTTGAGCTACCGCTCGAAAAACGAAAAGAAATCTTAGGCAAAGGCGTACCCTTCTTTGCACAAGGAGGCGAGGTAAATCAAATGAGAAAGCCGATTATTTCATCAGGGCTCTCGGGCCTACTGCGTGGTTATACCCAGGGACCCCTTGCACGTGTTTCACGTGAAACACAAGAACCTGTTGGCATGTTTCGTGGTGGTGGCATGGGGTTTCTCCCCGGTGAGATGGATTTCAGAAGATTTCCCCCGTCCTTTCCGGGGGAGGTAGCGCCCCCGCCGTTGCCCCCAGTTGTTGAAGCTGCGCCACAGAGCCCGATCCAACAGCCGTCTCCGGTCACTCAGCCGGTCACTCAGCCGGTCACTCAACCTTCCAACGTCGCGTCGCCTAGATCGCGAACGGTTTTGCCGGGCGATTTTGTAAGGGAAGGGCGTGGACCCTCGACTCCGGTGACGGCACCTGCCCGCGAAACGTTCACCCCTCCCCGGATGACGGCAGGTAGCCCGATCAATGTCGAAAATGTTGCGCCCACAACGCCAAGCCCGGCGGCGACCCAACAAGAAGCGGATCGTTCAGCTGCGGAGCAGTTAGCTCAGCAACAGGCTGCCGCAGAAGAGGCAGCCCGAATAGCTGCGCAGCAGGAAGCTGCCCGTATAGCAGCAGAACAAGCGGATGCTTTAGCTGCTCAACAAGAGGCTGATCGTATAGCAGCAGAAAGGTTAGCTGCACAACAGGCTGCGGCATCTCAACAGGCTGCAGCGTCCCAGCCTGTAACCCAAGCCACCGCCGGTGAAACCTTAGCGACACAACAGGCTGCAACGCAGTCGTCGGTGCCTCAATTAAACAAAGAGCAGCTTCAAGGTTTACTTGCAGCGGACCTGATGGATTACGACGACGATTTCTTCACCGACCGCACAGGAATTTTTGGTGCACCCGGACAGCGGTATAACAAAGGCATAAGTGAAGACGAATTTGACAAAATGGATTTGACAGGGGCGCTCACGCTCGATGAGTTGAGGGCAAAGTACGGGCCGCAGGAACAACCGCCGTCTCAAGAACCACCGCCGTCTCAAGAACCACCGCCATCTCAGGAGCCTCCGCCATCTCAGGAGCCTCCGCCGTCTCAAGAATCCCCTCCAGCACAAACGCCGCCAGCACAAACGCCGCCAGCACAAACCGGACCGACACCCGAAGAAATTGCAGCGGCTGAGTTAGAAAAGCGGAGACAAGAGGAGCAACTGGCGGCAGAACAACGTGCAGCGGAACAACTGGCGGCAGAGCAGTTAGCAGCGGAACAATTAGCGGCCCAAGAAGCAGAACGCATAAGGATTGCTCAAGAAGAAGCGGACCGCATTGCAGCGGAGCAAGAAGCCGCCAGAATCGCGCAAGAGCAGGCTGCAGCGGAATTATTGGCTCAACAAGAGGCAGAGCGCATTGCCGCTGAACAGGCGGCGGCCCAAGAAGCAGAAAGGCTTGCCGCTGAACAACTGGCTGCCCAAGAGGCTGCTGCTCAAGCAGAAGCCGCGAGACTCGCGGAAGAAGAAGCACAAAGAATTGCAGCAGAGCAGGCAGCAGCAGATGCGGCTGCTGCCCAAGCACTTGCTGACGAACAAGCCGCTCTGGAGGCCCTTGCACAAAGACAAGCGGCAGAAGAAGCAGCGGCGCTCGCCGCTGAGCAAGAGGCCCTTGCTGCGGCAGAGGCGGAAAGAGTGGCGGCAGCCCAGTTGGCTGCAGAGCAATTAGCTGCTCAACAAGCTGCTCAGTTGGCTGCAGAGCAGGAAGCAGCGGCACAGCTTCAAGCGGCAGAGCAATTAGCTGCCCAACAAGAAGCGGAACGGATCGCTATGGAAGCAGAACTAGCGGCTACCCCGGACCCTGATCCGATTTATGACGCGCCTACACAGGGCGAATTGTTGCAGGCGGCCGCAGATGCGCAAGCACAAACTGACGAGCTTTTCACAACCCCGACCGATACAGGAACGACTGTAGACAGGGGTTCTTACGGCCAAGTTGCAGACCCAGTCACAACAACCACTACGGCAGAGCCTATACAGCAAAATACGCCAGCGGTAATAACGCAGGCCAGCGACGGTACTTTTCATCCCACACCGGCTGCTGCTGCAGCCTATGAGGCACAGCTTGCTTCACAGCAACAATCTTCAGGTTCAGGGCTTGGCGGTATACAAAGTTTGTTGAATCGAGTAGATCTAGATGTGGCAGACCAAATATCCGACTACACGACCGGATACCCAAGTAGCCAAGGTATGGAAATCCAACGTACTTACATGCCGTTCGAGGGAACAGAAGAAGAGCGTGCTACCGGCTACGTGATGCCTATTTACAAGCCTGTCGCTAATCAGCAGCAGATGCCCGCACTGTTCCGTCCACGAAGCGCCATCCCGCAAAACCAAGATGCATTTACACAGGGATCGGCGGCTCCCGGACCGGATTCGGGAGTTGTAAATACTGGCGTGCAAGGAACGGCCCCCGGAGCGTTTGGGTTATCGCCATCGCAAAGCTATCAATGTGGGGCGGGATACCAGCTTCAGTTTGTCAATGGTCAACCCACGTGTGTACGTGTGGGCGGAGGTGGACCCGGCAAACCACCTACAAAGCCACCTGAAATTATTGACGTAGCGAATCCGCGTGGCATGCGATACGGCGGTGGGGTAGGCTTAAATACCGGCATCGGAAGCTTGGGAGCTTAAATATGGCAAATGGTGATACCCCTCCTGTTTCGTTGATGGACCGACAAGGTCTGGATCTTGACGTGGAGGACTTGCAGGCAGTAGAGGTCGAGGCTTTGCCGGGTGATCTTACGACTCGAGTAGAGATCGAAGGCGTCGAGATCGTTCAAGATGACGATGGTGGAGCTACGTTAGATTTCGATCCGTTCCGCAGCAGAGAGCGAGAAGACGATTTCTACGACAACCTAGCGGAGTTTTTGCCGGATTCTGTGCTGGCACAGGTTTCAAATGAGTTGATGGAGCAATATAGCTCGAATCGTGCGTCGCGGCAGGACTGGGAAGATGCATATTCCAAGGGCCTTGAGCTTTTGGGGTTCAATTATGAAGAGCGCACAGAGCCTTTTCGTGGTGCAACCGGTGTTACTCATCCACTGTTAGCAGAAGCGGCAGTACAGTTCCAAGCGCAGGCGTTCAACGAGTTACTGCCAGCCAGCGGTCCTGTAAGAACCACGGTCCTTGGATCACAGACCACGGACAAAATGGACCAAGCCAAGCGTGTTCAGGACTTTATGAACTACTACATCACCAATGTGATGGAAGAATACACGCCAGAGTTCGACCAAATGCTGTTTTATTTGCCTTTGGCAGGGTCTACATTCAAAAAAGTCTACTTTGATGACGCTTTAGGGCGGCCAGTTTGTAAATTTATACCGGCAGAGCACCTTGTTGTGCCTTATGAGAGCAACGATCTCGAGACATGCCCGAACATCACGCATGTAGTGCGTATGTCCTTGAACGATTTGCGCAAACAACAGGTTAGTGGGTTCTACCGGGACATCAAAGTGCTGCCGTCCCAGCCTGATTCGACCAGTGTAAGCGACGAAATAGACTATATTGACGGCACTCGAGCCACCGGAATTGATTACGACTGCACTTTATTGGAATGCCACGTTGATTTAGACCTTGAAGGGTACGAAGATACGGACGAAGAGGGCGAAATGACCGGTATTAAGGTGCCGTATGTCGTCACGATCAGCGAAGATAACGGAAAAGTGCTGGCAGTTCGCAGGAATTATCGCGAAGAAGACCCTCTGAAGTCCAAAATACAGTATTTTGTCCACTATAAGTTCTTGCCGGGCTTCGGTTTCTATGGAATGGGCCTAATTCACACGATTGGCGGTCTTTCTCGCACTGCGACGGCTGCTTTGCGTCAATTAATCGACGCAGGGACGCTTTCTAACCTGCCTGCGGGCTTCAAAGCGCGAGGATTGCGTATTCGAGACGACGAAGATCCTCTTCAACCGGGTGAATTTAGAGACGTAGACGCCCCTGGAGGCGTCATACGCGACAGTTTGATGCCTTTGCCGTTCAAAGGCCCAGATGGCACGTTATTTCAGCTTTTGGGCTTTGTAGTCCAAGCAGCACAGCGTTTTGCGACGATTACTGACATGAAAATAGGTGACGGTAATCAGTCTGCGGCGGTCGGAACGACGATTGCGATGATTGAGCAGGGTGCCCGTGTGATGAGTGCGATTCACAAACGCCTGCACTACGCAATGAAGGTCGAATTCAAGATCTTGGCCCGTGTAATGAACGAAAGCCTGCCGAATGTGTATCCGTATGCTGTCGCAGGGGCGGATCAAGCGGTAAAAGCAAAAGATTTCGACGAACGAGTGGACGTTTTACCTGTTTCTGATCCAAATATCTTTTCTCAAAGCCAGCGGATTGCTTTAGCACAGACAGAGCTTCAGTTGGCGATGCAAGCGCCCCAAATACACAATATGCCGCAGGTATACCGTCGTGTGTATGACGCTATGGGCGTAAGAAACGTAGACCAGATCCTGAATGCAGAGGTGCCGGACGAAGTTCGTCCAAAAGATCCGGCACAAGAAAACATGGATGCCCTTGAAAACGTGCCTTTAGAGGCTTTTAAGGGTCAGGATCACATGGCGCACATACAAGCGCACTTGTTGTTTGTGACGGGTGGTGTCGCTGCTACGTTGCCACAGGTCGTGTTAACGATCCAAAAACACATCCTGAACCATATTCAGCTGATGGCGGAGGAACAAGCAGAGGCGGCTTTTGCCCAGCAGAATCCGAACGTCGCGCTAGCAGATCCTGCAAACAACGCGCCTTTCCAAGCTTTGGTTGCGCAGTTCGTTGCACAAGGTATGCAGCAGGTTGTCGCCCTTGGGCAACAGATCCAACAGGCGGGACAGCCGCAAGAGCAGCAAGGGCCTGATCCTTTGATTGCATTGAAACAACAAGAGTTGCAACTTAAGGCGCAACAAGAGCAAAACGACGTGTCCGAAGAGCAGGCTAAATTACAACTCGAGCGCGAAAAACTTGCTCAACGAGAGGCGAACTTCCAACAAAGGCTGCAAAGTCAAGAACTACAAACTCAGGCACGTATTCAAGCGGGCATCGAGCGTGAACTACTCAAGCAAAGAGGTAATCAATGAGCAAAGTAAAAGTAGATGGGGTAACCCCAAAAGAGCCGCCAACTCCTGTGGCAAAAGCTGAAATCGAAGGGCAGGGCAGTATTCCATACGCTGTAGCTCAAGAAGAGGCAACGCCGAACACGATGACGGCAAAGATAATCCGTGGTCAAAAACGTGGCATGGGGGCCGCTTTGCGTGGGGGCCGCTTTACAATCGCATAAAAAGCGATAGTATCGGAGTTACTCGGAGAGTAAACGACAAGGAAAACCCTTGAACGATCTAGATGTTGTGCAATTTGTGCAACAAACATTAAAAGGTCGCAAAGCCCAAATTCAAGAACTCATGACTGAAGGCGGGGTAAAAGACATGGAACATTACAGAGAGTGCATGGGTGAAATCAGGGCGTGCGATTACGTCTTGGTGGAACTTTCTGAAATGCTGGAAAAACAGGAACAAAGAGATGCCTGACCCGAATGAAGCACTGGATTTGTCCAGTAGCTACGTCGCAGAAAAAGATTTGGTTTTAGACCCGTCCTTAATTGATAAAGAACTTGTAGATCGCCTGCCGCAACCTACCGGATGGCGCATTTTAATCATGCCTTTCCGCCCACCTGCAAAGAGTGATGGCGGTATTTTGTTGGCCCCCAAAACTATTGAAGAAGACGTGATACAGACGCAAGTCGGCTACGTCTTGAAAGCAGGGCCGCTAGCGTACAAAGACAAAGAGCGTTATCCGTCTGGTCCTTGGTGCAAAGAGACCGATTGGGTGATTTTCGCACGGTACGCTGGGTCACGATTTCGTTTGAACGGCGACAAAAAAGCTGCCTTTGGGAGCGAGGTTCGCATGCTGAACGACGACGAAATTTTAGGCACGATTTTAGATCCAAAAGATATTTACCACGGTTAGGGGATAAAAATGGCAGAGTCTAGTCCTGCGCATGAAGCAGATGATGGTCAGATTAATCTTGATTTTGACGAAGAAGCACAAGAAGTAATTCTAGAAGATGAGGGGGGTGAGCCTCAAAGTCCAGCGCCAGCAGAAGAGCCTGTCGTTGAAACAGAGGCGGTTGATGAGCACGAACAGTATGGCAAGTCTGTGCAAAAACGGATTAACCAGCTTACGAAACGTGCGAGAGAGGCAGAAAGAGAGCGCGAAGAGGCGGTCAAATATGCACAAGCTGTTCAACAAGAAAACCAAAGTGTTAAACAGCGACTGCACAATCTTGACAAAAATTACATCGATGAATATGGCAATCGGGTCAGTTCTGAGCAGCAAAGAGCGAAAGACGAGCTTAAAACTGCAATTGAGACTGGTGACACCGACCGCCAATTAGCCGCACAAGAGAAAATATCACAGCTTGCTGTGGCTGCAGATCGCCACGCCCAAGCAAGGGCGCAAAGAGAGGCACAGGCTGCGCAAATGCAAGCCGAAGTGCAGCAGCCGGTATATCAACCGGCCCCGCAAACACAGAGACCAGATCCTAAAGCAGAAGATTGGGCCGCCAACAACGAGTGGTTTGGCGAAGACTCTGCAATGACATTCGCAGCATTCGGTATTCACAAAGAACTGATCAATGACAAAGGCATGGACGGGACCAGTGACGAATACTATGATGCCTTGGATTCACGCATGAGAGACGCGTTTCCTCACAAGTTTGAAGATCGTGGTGAAGAAGTTTCTCAAACTCGCCAGCCAAGCCAAACGGTTGCTGGCGTTTCTCGTCCCACAAAAGGGGGACGCGGCAAGAAGGTTCGTCTCACCCCGAGCCAAGTCACTATTGCCAAACGATTGGGTGTGCCGCTAACAGAATATGCGAAATACGTGAAGGAGTAAGAAGATGGATTCAACAGACAAAGAAATTGAGGCAATCAAGAAAACTTCTCGCGCAAAATCATCGAGGGCTGCGACTGCACAACGCAAGCCGTGGTCCCCTAAGTCAAATTTAGATGCTCCACCCGCGCCAGAGGGGTTTAAACATCGTTGGATTCGTGCTGAAACGCGTGGCTTTGATGACACAAGTAATATCAGCGCACGACTCCGAGAGGGCTACGAGCTAGTCCGACGAGATGAATACCCCGATTTCGAGGCACCTACTATAGAGACGGGCAAGTACGAAGGAGTGTTTGGAGTTGGCGGATTGCTTCTTGCTAGAATTCCGTTAGAGACGGTCGCAGAGCGAACCGAATACTTTAATAGAAAGCATTCGGATCAAGTTGAAGCTGTTGAAACTGATGTTCTACGCGAGAACGCACATTCAACTATGCGCATTGGCAAACCTGAACGTCAATCGCGTGTTACTTTTGGTGGTCCTCGTAATCAGTAAGGTATTAGGAGACTTTTTATGGCAAATCAGGAAACCGCGTACGGTCTACGTCCGATAGGACTTGTAGGAAGTGCCGTCAATTCTACTGGTGTCACGAAGTATGAAATTGCTTCTAACAACACCAATGCCATCTTCCAATTTAGCATTGTAGTTCCCACCTCAGCCGGTGTGATCGATCAAGCTGGAGACACTGCGGGCGGTACAACTGCTGCTCTGGGTGTTTTGGTAGGTGTAGAATATGTCGACTCTACTACGAAGAAGACTACGTTTATCAACTACTGGCCCGGATCAAACAACGTGAGCGTTGACACTAATTTCCCTGTCAAAGCTTTAGTTGCTGACAATCCGATGCAAACTTTCCAAGTGGCAAGCGACGCAACACTTACCGACCGTGCAACTGCACTGACGGCTGTTTTTGCAAACGCTAGCCTGGGTACGTCTGCTCGTACGGGCTCAACTAACACGGGTCGTTCGAATTCGGCTTTGAGTGTTTCATCAATCAACACAACGGCAACACTACCGCTGAAGATCATGGGCATCGTCGATGACGAAGCAAACGATGACTTTGCAGCGGCCGGTATACCGTTGATTGTTCGTATTAATGCGCACTACAACTCACCGAACGCACGATTCGATTCACAAACCACTGCCACCACAACTGGCATCTAAGGTAGGAGAATTTCAATGCCTATTACTCGCGCACAATTAGCGAAAGAGCTTGAACCCGGCCTTAATGCTTTGTTCGGGCTTGAGTATGATCGATACGATCTTGAGCACTCAGAAATATTTGACGAAGAGTCTTCAGACCGCGCGTTTGAAGAAGAGGTCATGCTTTCTGGATTTGGTACTGCTCCTGTGAAATCAGAGGGCAGCGCAATTTCGTTTGATGACGCGCAGGAAACATACACTGCACGTTATACGCACGAAACCATTGCGCTAGCTTTTTCAATCACTGAGGAAGCCATTGAAGACAATTTGTACGACCGTTTGGCTGCGCGTTATACGCGTGCGCTGGCTCGTTCAATGTCTCAAACCAAGCAAATCCGTGCTGCCACTATCTTGAACCAAGCATTTAGCACTGCGTCACCCATTGGTGACGGTGCGGCTCTGTGTTCAGCGGCTCACCCATCACTTTCTGGCAACCAGCGCAACCTGTTGTCTACTGCTGCGGATCTCAACGAGACTTCGCTGGAGCAGATGCTGATTGACATCGCTGGACTGACTGATGAAAGAGGTCTGAAAATTGCTGTTCGCGGTATGAAACTTATCATCCCGAAAGAACTACAATTTATTGCGGAAAGAGTTTTGAACTCAAATCTGCGACCGGGAACGGCAGACAACGACATCAACGCCAACAAGTCTATGGGTATGCTTCCAGATGGAGCGGTTGTAAACCACTTCTTGACGGACACAGATGCGTTCTTCATCAAGACAGACGCACCTAATGGCTTCAAGTTGTTCCAAAGAACGCCTATTCGCACTGCGATGGAAGGCGACTTCGACACAGGAAACATGCGTTTCAAGGCTCGCGAAAGGTACTCTTTCGGCGTAAGCGACTGGCGCTCCGTGTTCGGAACACCCGGCGCATAAAGCAGGTTTTTCTGCTTTGGAAGGGCGACAATGTCGCCCTTTCTTTTTGTCTCTTTCTTGGTTATCGTTCTTCCATCCTGACAGGCGCATTCCGTGCCTGACACTAGCCAAGACAGGAGACACAAATGGCTAATACGACTTTCAACGGACCGGTTCGTTCAGAAAACGGTTTCCAAGACATCACCAAAAATAGCAGTACTGGCGGCGTAACAAGCACCATGACGCTGCAAACTTATACCACGACGATTACTGTTGCTGACGGTGCTACCACCGGGAAAGAGGGCTCTATCGGCATCCCAGTAAACTTCATCCCTATGGGCGTGACGGTAGCTGTCACCACGGCGGCAGCAAACGCCGTTAATTTGAATGACATTGGCACCGATGCAGATACGGATGGTTTTGTGGATGGCATTTCTGCGGCTGTCAATAGCACGGGATTCAAAGGGTTTTTCCCTTGTAATGGCGTGTTGGGAATGTCAGGTGGCACCACGACAGCAGCGGGAGCTACCGCTGACGAAGTAGAGCTTGTAGTTTCTGGTGATCCGGGCGGCGATACGGTCATCGTATTGAAGTTCTTTGGTATTAGCAGTTCCTCTGACGCATCTTAGGAGTCCGATATGGCGGATGCAGTAACATCGCAAACCTTAGTCGATGGTCCTAAATTCGCTGTCCTTAAACTGACAAATATTTCAGACGGGACAGGCGAATCTGCAGTCACGAAAGTGGATGTTTCGGCTTTAGCCAACAGTGCTGACGGTGACACCTGCACAGGTGTCACTATCGACCGTATTTGGTGGCAGTGTATCGGCATGAAAGTGCAGCTTTTGTTTGATGCAGATACTGATGCGTTCATTATCGAGCTTGGAGAAAACCAAAGCGGAGACCATGACTACAGCAGCTTTGGTGGCCTAACCAACAACTCTGGGACAGGCAAGACGGGTGATATTAAGTTCACGACTGTGGGCGCTAGTGCGAACGACACCTACACGGTGATTCTTTATATGAGGAAAGGCTTCGATTAATGGCTACGACCAAGGACGTGAAACGATTGCCGTCTGGTCGTCTGCAGTACCGAGGTGAAACTTTTTCTGGATACAACCAGCCAAAGCGAACACCCGGCAAAAATAAAAAGTCTGCAGTTCTCGCGAAGAAAGGCAACGACGTAAAGATAGTCCGATTTGGCGACCCTGACATGACGATCAAAAAAGATCAGCCCGGTCGACGTAAAAATTTCAGGGCTCGCCACGGGTGCGATACCGCGAAAGCGAAAGACAAATTCACGGCTAGATATTGGAGTTGTGACGCATGGTGATGACACGTGGCGCTATGCCAAGAGGGTTGACGTACTACGCCAAAGGGGGTGGCGCGTCAAAAAAGAGCAAAGGCAGCAAGATCTGCCCCGAAGGCAAAGCTTGGGCCAAACGTACTTTTGATACCTACCCCTCTGCTTACGCTAATTTGGCGGCTAGTAAGTATTGCAAAGACCCGAATTATGCCAAAAAGGCAAAAGGTGGTAAGAGAAAGGGTCGATAATGGGCGAGCTCAAAAAATGGCTTGATCAAAAATGGGTTCGCATAAATACAGAGGGCGAAATTGTTGGCGAATGCGGTAGTTCAGAGAACAAGCGCAACCCTGACCGGTGTCTGCCGGAAAAGAAAGCAAGATCTTTGAGTAAATCAGAAAGAGCAGCAACTGCGCGTAAGAAGAAACGTGAAGGTGCGAAGGGCAAGACTGTCGTTGCAAACACGCCTAGAGCAAAAGTCAAAAAGATGAATGCTGGCGGTGCGGTGAGGGCAGAGATAGCAAGGGGATGCGGTGCGATTATGAGTGACCGCAGAAAAAAAACTAAATATTTGTGAGGTAAGTAATGGCTAGTAGAGTGAACCTGGGGATGGGTGGCACACAAAGAAAAAGCCCAGCGAGGAAAAAAGCCGGTCCTTCTAAATCCAAAGGGATGAAGAATGGCGGCGCTATGAAGTCTAAAGGGATG